>OGYI01000034.1_pt1 | contig 153227 bp, 151 predicted proteins | sample 1576521 | NCBI WGS metagenome assembly OGYI01 (sample SAMEA3541484, study PRJEB24748) | human gut metagenome | biome: human gut; feature: human-associated habitat; material: faeces | place: China | collected 2012
CGTTTACAGCGTGGACTACCAGGGTATCTAATCCTGTTTGCTACCCACGCTTTCGTGCCTCAGCGTCAGTTAAAGCCCAGCAGGCCGCCTTCGCCACTGGTGTTCCTCCCCATCTCTACGCATTTCACCGCTACACGGGGAATTCCGCCTGCCTCTACTTCACTCAAGCTCTACAGTTTCAAATGCAGTTTATGGGTTGAGCCCATAGATTTCACATCTGACTTGCAAAGCCGCCTACGCACCCTTTACACCCAGTAAATCCGGACAACGCTTGCTCCCTACGTATTACCGCGGCTGCTGGCACGTAGTTAGCCGGAGCTTATTCATTAAGTACCGTCAAGTTTCGTCCTTAATAAAAGAAGTTTACAATCCGAAAACCTTCATCCTTCACGCGGCGTTGCTGCGTCAGGGTTGCCCCCATTGCGCAATATCCCCCACTGCTGCCTCCCGTAGGAGTCTGGGCCGTGTCTCAGTCCCAATGTGGCCGTTCAACCTCTCAGTCCGGCTACCGATCGCGGTCTTGGTGAGCCGTTACCTCACCAACTAACTAATCGGACGCGAGTCCATCTTCAAGCGATAAAATCTTTGATATCAAAATCATGTGATTCCGATATATCATGCGGTATTAGCATCCTTTTCAGAATGTTATCCCCCTCTTGAAGGCAGGTTACTCACGCGTTACTCACCCGTCCGCCACTAAACTAAATCAAATTCATTCCGAAGAAATCTTTCAAAACAGTTCCGTTCGACTTGCATGTGTTAGGCACGCCGCCAGCGTTCGTCCTGAGCCAGGATCAAACTCTCGTTTAAATGGTTATATTTAAGCTTTCGCTCTTATATACTCGATTGTTTGTTAGCTCTTAATTACTAACTGACTTCTCTTCGTAATTTTTATCCGAATTTCTGTCATAAAAAACTCAATAGTTTTACATTTGCAAAGCAAATGTTTGACATAAAACCTGCACTATTTATCTTTCAATGTACATGCTCTCTTGCGACAGCTTGTTTATTCTATCACATCGTTTTCAGTTTGTCAAGACTTTTTTAAAAGTTTTTTGAAAAAGTTTTTAACTTCTTCTCAACCCGAACACTTCTCTTCCCGTGTTCTTTAGTCCTCTCAACTGACGACTTGATTATTATACACTCTATTACCCCTTTTGTCAACACTTTTTTTCATTTTTTTTCATCTTTTTTTATTTTTCTTTTTGCCACACTATATATTGTGGATTACTTTCTATCATATATACTATTCATGCTATAAAAACAAAAAAATATGCCGACTTCCGTCGGCATATTTCATATTAATCTTATTTTTCTTCTTTTTTCTTTTCTTTGAAAACCATCTTAAGCAAATCAATACCGATTATCATATTTTCGGTAAACGGATTAATTACAACCGCCTCAACAGGATTCTTTTCATCATACACTACTGTAACGCATTGCTCGAAGTTAAGTTTCAATAATACACCCGACGGTGACTTTTGAACCATAGATTCTTCATCAGTAAATATAGGCAGAAATACTTTCTTATCACTACTTGTCAAAAATGCCGGATTAAATACAGTTCCCTCTTTCAATCTTACATTACCGTTTTCAAGTTTTTCAAACGGATCTTCCACATTACATACTGACGGAAGCAAAAACTTTCTGCCTGACAGCATTTTTAATACAGCAATCAAATTCTGTTGATTTCTTTCTTGTTTAAATGCTTTCACCTTTGATTTAAAAACTTCATTTTCAAAAGCTATGTCGTCTTTAGGTGCTTGTTGCGGTTGCTCTTCCGCTTTTTCTTCTTTGTTGCCGCTCATTATTTCATCATAAGCCTTGGATATTTCGTCCTTTAGTTCATTATCCTCTTGAGTTGAAACTTTTTTCGTTTCTTCTTTTTTGTTCTTTTTAAATATTGCCATTTTTCAATCCTCACTATTTATCATATTACTTCTATTATACATATTAACAAATAGTTTGTCAATGACAAAAAGTTTTACGCCTCCGGCATTACTATTGCTGCAATAATATAGGCAAGCACACCTGTACCGAATGCAAGACACGATAACAATACCACACCCAATCTTACCAAAGTGGAATCAATATTGAAATATTCGGCAATACCGCCGCACACGCCACATATTTTTCTGTCAGTTGAACTTCTAAACAGTTTCTTCATTATAATCACCCTCCATATTATCTATTCCGAATTCTTTAAAGAAATCATTTATATCATCATTATAATCATCATACATATTATTCGGCTCTATTCTTGTTTCGACGTTAATTCCAATTCCGCGAAGTGCTTTTTCAACATCAGCACCCATCACAACACCGCTTGCACACAAAGCAATTCCGAGTGCAACCGACACAGCACAGATAATAAGTACAACTTTTGTTATAGTCTTTCTCATTTTATCCTCCTTATCCATCACGCTTTTTTATTAAAAAGTCTTGAGCCTAAAGCAACGATTTTTCTGATTATCCACGGAAACAGTTTTATGCATACAACCACAGTCGCCCAAGCTATAAACAATCCCAAGCCGAAGAATATACATCCAACACCTATTTGCATAACCATATTCGCAAATCCCGCGTGAGCAAAAAAGCTTTTAAGTATCATTCCCGCACCGCCGAGCCACATTGAAACACCGCTGAAAAATGCAAACGGAAAAATACACAATATACCGAATATTATCGCTACCGCAAAAAATCCGACTGCTATTGTCAACGGTATAAGTATCGGCGACAATAATATAAGAATAATTATCAATGCCCATATTCCGACACCGTTTTTCTTTGGTGGTTTAATGTTTGCGTTGCTGTTTGCTACGTGCGTTCTGTAATAATTTTGTGCCGCATATTTAGGACTTCCGAATCTTTCAATCACTTTTTCGTCCGCCTCACTGCCGTTGAAATATGATTCAAAATATTTTTCGGCTTTTATTACTTCCTCATACGGCATAAATCCAAGTTCTTTTTTGATTTCGTCTAAAAATTCTTTCTTAGTCATTAAGCCTCATCCCTTTCATTAAATCCAATTTTGACGTTACCCATTCCGCATTTTACATTAATATTATGCAACGCGCCGATATTGTTATCCAACTTACTTCCTGCACCATGAATTTTCGTGCCGCCAATATCAACGCATCCCATACCTGCCGTCGCTGACATATTAAAGTTGTCTGCACTGTTTGTAAGCGTTAGTGTTACATTACCCATTCCACAGTCAACATTCACGTCACCGTTCATACTACAACTGCCGACTATGTCACCCATTCCGCACTTCATATTCAAATGCTGAGAATACATATTTTTAATTTCACATTTTCCCATACCGACTTCAACTTTTGTATTATCGGCTGACAATCCCGACACAAGAATATTTCCGGCGGTTAATTTCATAACAGCTTTCTTTGCGTGAAATCCCTTTGGTATTATTATAGAAACAACCCCGTTTTCATTATTTCCGATAGTCTTTGAACCCTCAACTGTCCAAGTGTTATTTGCAATATAACTTTTAACCTTCACCTCACCGGCCGCCATTGTATCAACAGCAAAGCTGTCGCCTGTTCTGAATTCAAAATTTCCCGCTTTCAAATCAAGGTGTATATTTTCAATATCGGAGCAAGTTTGAACTGTTGCATTTGAAACAGCAATTCGTTGATCGGTCTTGTTGCCGAGAAATTTTATGAGCAATACTATTACCACAACAAGAATTACAATTCCGGTTATCCCCGGAAGAGCGTTTCTTATCATATTTAATACAGGTACGCCAAACCCAACCGCCAATATACATACAAGCACTGTTTTCCAAGAAATTTGGTTATTGTGTTTTGCACTTTCATCATTAACGTTTTTTCTGTCGTAATACTCATTTTTAAACTCTTCCGCCACTTTATGCGGAGTACCCATTTCCGCAATCACTTTCTCTTCGTCATCTCCGGCGTCATTGATATATTCATCATAATAACGAATAGCGTCATCAAGCTCATCTTTCGGAAGAAAACCAAGCTCATGCCTTAACGCCGCAAGAAATTCCGTTTTATTCATCATCTATCACTCCCTCAAATATATTTGTTATAGTCGCTTTGTACTTCTGCCATTCGTCACGGTACATATCAAGCTGTTTCCGACCTCTGTCTGTTATCTTGTAATAACGCCTGTTTCGTCCGGAATACTCTTTGTCATAAATTTCAAGACAATCGTCCTTTTGCAATCTGCGAAGAACAGGATATAAAGTAGATTCCGATACATCAAGTTCATTTTTTAAAACTCTTGTTATTTCATATCCGTAAGTGTCCTCTTTTTTCACTATTGCAAGTACGAGTGCGTCAAGCAGTGCCGCATTAATATTAAATATCATATATTCACCGCCTTTTACTGTTTTATTTATAATATGTTTTAATTTAATAATATTATATATCGTATAATATTATTTGTCAATAGTATATTATTTTTTTATTTATATATTGCAAACTTATTGAAAATTAGATATAATAGAAGTGTAAAATAAAAGAAAGAAGGTAAATTTCAAATGAAAATTGCTTTAATTAACGAAAACAGCCAAGCTGCAAAGAATGGCGTTATTGTTGAAACACTAAAGAAAGTTGTTGAACCGCTTGGTCACGAAGTATTTAACTACGGTATGTACTCAGCTGACGATGCAGAACAACTTACATATGTACAAATCGGTATTCTTGCCGCAATACTTCTAAACTCAGGTGCGGCTGACCTTGTAATCACAGGTTGCGGTACAGGCGAAGGTGCTTGCCTTGCTTGTAACGCATTCCCGGGTGTGCTTTGCGGTCACGTTGTAGATCCGACAGACGCTTATCAGTTTACACAGGTTAATAACGGTAACTGTATTGCAATGCCTTTCGCAAAAGGCTGGGGTTGGGGTGCTGAACTTAACCTACAATACGTGTTTGAAAAACTGTTCGTTGAAGAATGGGGCGGCGGTTATCCTAAAGAAAGAGCAGTTCCTGAACAGAGAAATGCTAAAATTCTTAACGAAGTTAAAAAGGTAACTCACAGAGATCTTCTTGATATTCTTCCTAACCTTGACCAAGACCTTGTTAAGGGTGCTGTTGCAGGTAAGCAATTCAAAGACTTGTTCTTCGCTAACTGCAAGTGCGATAAGATTGCCGAATACGTTAAGACAATCGTTGATTAATTTTGCTTTAAACAGGTGTGCAACGCATACCTGTTTTTTTGCGGATTTTTATATTGCCACCACTCCGTCACTTCGTGACGCCTCTCCTCAAGGAGAGGCTTTTAAAAGGCTCCCATTGATGGGAGCTGTCAACGCAGTTGACTGTGGGGTGGCTTCACTATTTTTTCGGTTATCTCGCTCAACGGGCGACCAATGGTCGCCCCTACATATTTTCTTCATACTGTCTAAAATAAGACACATATGACTTCGTAAGCAGGGGCGGTCATTGGCCGCCCTCAAACTCACTTCGTACGGAACATAAAGGTGCTGTCCCCTGCTTTCAACTTTACCACACCAAAATACATACAAAAAAGCGGTCGTTTCCGACCGCTTAAATCACTTTGACAATCTATCAAATTCTTTAAAATAATCTCTCGTTTCTTTCGCGACAACACCGCTAAGTGCGATAAGCGCAATAACGTTTGGTATCGCCATAAGTCCGTTGAAAATATCTGCAATAGTCCAAACAGCCGCAACAGTAAGGTACGGACCGATGAACACTGCAAGTACATATATCCATCTATAAACCTTAACAACAGTTTTATTTCTGTTTGATAGGTATTCAAGACAACGTTCGCTGTAATAGTCCCAACCAAGAATTGTTGTAAATGCAAAGAATGCAAGACAAATCATAAGAACAAATGATGACACAACTGATGGGAACGGAAGACCGCTTTGGAATGCTTCTGTCGTTATCGCAACACCCTTTAAGTCAGGATTTGCCCATGAACCTGCAATTACGATTGCAAGACCTGTCATTGTACAAATAACGATAGTATCAATAAATGTACCTGTCATTGAAACAAGACCTTGACGAACTGTATCCTTAGTTTTTGCCGCAGCTGCCGCAATCGGAGCAGAACCAAGACCTGCCTCGTTCGAGAATATACCTCTTGCAACACCGTTTTGCATTGCTGCCATCATTGCACCAAGTACGCCTCCGGCAACCGCTCTGATTCCCTGTATGCCGTCACCGTATCCAAACGCACCTTGAACAATTTGCACAATCGCATCAGGAATTTTTGTAACATTGCAAAGTAACAACAACACAGCAAATACAACATAAAGCACTGCCATAAACGGTACAACAACTTGTGATACATTGGCAATTCTCTTGATACCGCCAATAATAACAAGTGCCGTACATACCGTTACAATAAGACCGGCAATTACAACCACCCAAGAAATATCTCTGCCGAACAAATGAATTGCCCAGCTTGTATTCGGGTCAAAGAAATTAGTAACCGCACTTGCGATACCGTTTACCTGTGTAAAAGTACCTATACCCATAAGACCTACACAAACACCGAAAAACGCAAAAATCTTTGCAAGCCACTTCCACTTTTTACCCATACCGTTTTCTATGTAATAGAAAGGTCCGCCAAGAACGTGACCTTCTTCATCTATAGTACGATACTTAATAGCCAAGAAACCCTCGGTATACTTTGTAGCCATTCCGAAAAATGCCGCTACAATCATCCAGAACAACGCACCCGGACCGCCTGCCGCAAGAGCAGTTGCAACACCGACAATATTACCTGTTCCGATAGTCGCCGAAAGTGCCGTACACAAAGCACCGAAACTTGTAACTTCGCCTTCTCCGCCTTCTTCGTTTTTAACCATAAACTTCAAAGCCTTACCGAGGTGTCTTACCTGCAATCCTCTTACTCTGATTGTAAGATAAATACCCGTAAGAATTATCAATACAATAAGCGGAACTCCCCATACAAATCCGTCGATTTGTTTCAAAATCTCGCCGAACGTCTTAAAACCTTCACCTGTCATTTTCCTTATCAATCCTTCCTTTTTACAAAAATACAATAAAATTTTATCACATATCGCAAAGATTGTCAATTAACGATATTTCCAAAACATTTAAACACATTTTATGCAACTTTAACGTAATAAAGTACAAAACAAAAACAGTATCTTTAAGAAAAGATACTGTTTTTAAATCATTTCTATGAAAAACTGTCCGAAAGACAATTATTCATACGGGTCTTGGACCGTATTAGTTGTTTTGTTTTGCGAAACATTCACTGCAATATACAGGCTTGTCGTTTCTCGGTTCAAACGGAACTTTGTCAACCTTACCGCAAGATGCACAAACTATTTCATACATCTCCTTGTTTTGACGCATACTGTTCTTTCTTGCCTGACGACATTCCTTACAGCGCTGAGGTTCATTTTCAAAACCCTTTTCAGCGTAAAATTCCTGTTCACCGGCTGAGAATGTAAATTCCTTACCGCAATCCTTACATACTAATGTCTTGTCTTCGTACATTGTTTTTACCTCACTTTGGTTATTTGTTTGTTTTCTGCCTTCAATAATTCCCCTCGTCGCCCTCACGCAAAGCGCTTTCAAGTTTTTTCTTAATACGTTGGACGGCATTGTCAACCGCTTTCGTATCTTTCCCCAACTTTTCCGCAATTTCCTGATAGGAAAGTCCCTCAAGATAATATACAAGCACTTCTGTTTCAAGCTTGCTGAGTACTTTATTGATTTTATACTCCATACCATCCATATTCTCTCGATCAATCAATATGGCCTCAGGGTCTTGAAGCTCACTGAACGCTATGATGTCAAGCAAGGTTGTATCGCTGTCATCGTCATAAGTATTCTTATCAAGTGATACATAAGAATTTAAGGGAAGGTGTTTTTTTCTCGACGCCGCTTTAACGGCAGTTATAATGTGCCTTGTCACGCATACTCCTGCAAAGACTTTAAAAAACGGAAATCTGTCGCCGTCAAAATCCATAACGGCTTTGTACAGTCCTATAAGTCCCTCCTGAATAATATCGTCATCATCGGCACCGGCAAGAAAATAAGGTTTTGATTTTGCATAAACAAGATTTTTATATCTCGACAATATCGCCTCCAAAGCCTCGTTATCACCGTTTTGAGCGGCTTTAACAAGTTCTTCGTCCGATAACGTCTTTAGATTTTTTCTTTCCGTTTCCAATACCGTCACCTATTCTTCCCTCTGATATAAGTACAAACCGTAGTATATCATTTTAATTCCAAAAAGTCAAGGAATATTTGTAAAACCTGCAAAAATATTTTATTTCTAATTTATAATTATACAACACTTTTCACAATGCGACATTTTATTTCAAAAGTGAACAAAAAAATGACTGCCGATAAACCGACAGTCATTTTCGTTAGCAGTACATATCCTTGTATGCCGCAATACAATTCTTAATAACTTCTTTCGCCTCGTCCGGACCAAGCACCTCATTTACAACAGTTTCCTTACCCTCAAGAGATTTATACACTCTGAAGAAGTGAGAAATTTCGCTGAAAGTATGTTGAGGTAATTGGTTAATATCCTTAAATTCCGCATATGACGGGTCATTAAACGGAATTGCGATTATCTTTTCATCGACTTGGTCATCATCAATCATTTTCATAACACCAATCGGATAACATTCAACAAGCGTCATCGGAACTATTGATTCCTGACAAAGTACAAGAACGTCAAGCGGGTCATTATCCGCCGCATACGTTCTCGGAATAAATCCGTAGTTTGCAGGATAGTGAGTTGATGTGTAAAGTACGCGGTCAAGGCGCAAAAGTCCTGTTTCCTTATCCATTTCATACTTGTTTTTAACGCCTTTCGGAATTTCGATTACCGCCATAAATTTTTCAGGTGAAATTCTTCTTGGGTTAATATCGTGCCAAATGTTAGACATACCTTATCTCTCCTTTTTATCATTTTTTAGACTGTATTATAACAGTTTTTGTTTCTTGGTCCCATTCAACGGTACAATCAAGCGATTCGCTTACCGCTCTTAAAGGTACCATTGTTTTATCATTCATAAGTTGCGCAGGCTCGTTAAGTTCCGGTTGTTTTTCGCCGTTCACATAAAATTCCTTGCTGTTTATTGTCATTGTTATAGTTTTATCTGCCGTTTTTGCAATAATTTGTTGCACACCGTTTTCATCAACCCATTCAACTTCTGCATTCAATGCCTCGAAAATCGTACGCATAGGCACAAGTGTAGAGTCATTTTTTATAACAGGGTCTTGCGTCGGGAACTGCAAAGTCTGACCGTCAAGAACTACAGTCACAATATCAGGTTTTTTGCTAAGCTCGCTCAAACTGCTGTAATCTTCAAACAGCACAACAGGCTTTTCGTCAAATCTTACACCCTTTGCACGAATATAACTTTTCTGACTTGCATTGCTTTCAATATGAGAAATTCTGAAATCATCTTGATCCTTTAAATTATCTCTGTTTGAAATTTGATTTTGAGTTAAATTATCCGTATTGTTTTTATCGTCACCAAACCACATTCTATCATATGACGCAACGAATGCATCCGGAATATTGCTTTCTGTCAAAGCCGCTCTTGCCGCCGCAACCGAATCCTTATAATTATCGGGATTCATAACAGTCTGCAATCCCTCACCCAACGTATATGAATAATATGTTTTACCGTTTGCCCAAACATTTTCTTCACGGCCGTCCTCATTTACAGTCTTTTCGATTTTTACTTTCGGCTGTAATTCATCCGTATCGGGATCAAGCATATACATTTGAAGAAGATATGTCGTATCAACACTGCTGAACGTTTCAACACCTATATATTTCTTATTTCCGACAGGGATAGTAAAAACGTTTGCATAAGAATTACCGTAATTTGCAATTAAATCGGTATCTATCGAGCCAAGGAACGTAACACCGTTTTCGCTGCCTTGATAAACCGATACACCGCTGCTCTCAACAGTAATAAGTTCATTGTCAAAGTCCATATCTATATCATCGTAAAATGCAGAGATAAGTCCCGAAAAATAATTATTTACATTGTCATATTCATTTTCGTGACCGGCAAATGACGCCGCAAAATCACAATAACCGACCTGAGGGCCAATCACTGTCGAAATAAACTTATTATAAGCATATATGTTATCTTTTGCAAATGCACTTGTGCCTAAAAGCATTGCACCTGCAAGTACCGCACTGACCGTTTTTTTTAATTTCATAATTAAACTACCCCTTCTTCGGGACATTTATCACAATCCCGACTTTAAATCTTTTATTTTTTCACGAAGATTATTAATTCTTTCTTCTACACTCTCACCGGTTGCAATAGACTTAACGATTGCACTGCCGACAATAGCACCGTCGAAATATTTTGTAAGTTCCTTAACCTGCCTGCCGTTTGAAACACCAAATCCCACGCAAGCCGGAACGTCAGTATATTTCTTTATTGTTCCCACAAATTCATCAAAATTTGTGACAAATGATGATTTCTCACCCGTAACGCCGAGTGAAGAAATACAATACAAAAATCCTTTTGCGTCTTTCGCAATATTTTTAATTCTGTCTTTTGAAGTCGGTGATACAAGGCTTATCTGATATACACCGTATTTTTCGGTATATTCCTTGATTTCATCGCTTTCTTCATAAGGCAAATCGGGAATAATAAGTCCGTCAACGCCTGTTTCCTGACAACGTTTAAAGAATTTTTCAATTCCGTATTGTACCATTACATTATAGTAAAGCAAAAATACCATAGGTACTTCCACATTATTTCTGATTTTTCGGACAAGTTCAAATACCTTGAAAATATCCACGCCTTGTGCCAAAGCTCTTTCATCGGCACGCTGAATTACAGGGCCGTCCGCCGCAGGATCCGAAAAAGGTACACCCAATTCAACAAGGTCAACGCCCTCCTCCTGCATTGTGTATATAGCCTTTTCACTCACTTCCATGTTAGGGTCGCCTACCGTCAAAAATGTAATAAGCGCCTTTCTGCCGTCTGCTTTCACCTTAGCAAATCTCTCGTCTATTCTATTCATTCTCATAACTCCTCACTGTCTCTATAAATTTCTTTATCTTCTGTTCATCTTTAAAACCGTCCGTTTCAACCGAAGAAGAAATATCCACTCCGACAGGCTTAAAAATATTAATACCCTCTATAACATTTTCGGTTTTAATTCCTCCGGCAAGCATAATCGGCTTATCGGTCTTTATCCTACTGCCGCCGTGCCAGTCAAAAGTTTGACCGCTGCCACCGTACTCTTTATCAGTATACTTGTCTAAAAGCAGTCTGTCAACCCCTTTTACATCATAAATATCTTCTCCGTCACGCACTCTTACGGCTTTCCAAATTTCACATTTGCAGTCAATGTTTGAAATATACTCCTCGTTTTCATCTCCGTGAAGCTGAACAACGTCAAGCTTTGCTACATTTACCGCCTCATTTATCTTTTCATACGTTGCATTGACGAACACACCGACTTTTTTTATATCCTTATCAAGATTTTTCGTGATTTCAGCGACCGTTTCGGGTGTGACTTCACGTTTGCTCTTTGCGAATATAAAACCGATGTAATCGGGTTTGTACTTATTAATTATATCTATATCTTCCTTACGGCGAATACCGCATATTTTAATTTCCATATCTCAAATTATCAACAGCTTTTTTTATATCCTTTTCACGCATAAACGCCTCACCGATAAGTGCGGCGTCAAACTTTAATCCTCTCAGATATTCAAAGTCACTGTGTTTCCTTATCGCACTTTCCGCAACCTTTACTTTACCGGCCGGTATCAGCGGTAAAAGTCTTTCGCACGTCGTTATATCCTCGTCAAACGTCTGAAGATTTCTGTTGTTTACGCCTATTATCCTGCCGTATTCAACCGCTCTTTTGACTTCTTCTTCGTTGTGCGTTTCAACAAGCACATCAAGTCCGATACTGTCTGCCAAAGCGTGAAACTTCTTGTATTCCGCGTCAGTCAGTGCCGCCATTATAAGCAAAATTGCGTCCGCACCGTACAGTTTAGCCTCATATATCTGATACTCGTCAACCGTAAAATCCTTGCGAAGTACGGGAATACTGAATTTACTTTTAATATCCTTAACAAATTCTATATTGCCTTTAAAATATTCAGGCTCGGTAAGTACCGACATTGCTTGAATATTGCATTTGTCATATTCTTTGGCAATCTTCATATGGTCAAAATCTCCGCGTATAAGTCCCTTTGACGGCGATGCTTTTTTTATTTCCGCAATAATTGAAACATCGTCAATCGACATAAGTCCGTTTTTGAAATTCGGTGCTTTAAGTTCCGCTTTATCCAAAGCCTTTAAAAGCCCGCTTGGGCTTAAATTTTCTTTCGCCTTCGCTACTCTGATTTTCGTAGATGCAATAATTTTATCAAGTATCATATCAAATTCCGCAGCCTTTCTTCTTAATTAAATTTCCTAGTTTCAGCCACAAATTCGTTTACTTTATCCATAACCTTACCGCTGTCAATAGTCTGCTTTGCGATTTCGACAGCCTCTTTGTATGAATCTGCTTTACCGCCGATATATATACCTGCCGCACTGTTAAGAACGATAATATCGCGTCTTGCACTCTTTTCGCCGTTAAAAATACTTTTTGCGATTTCGGCATTTTCCTTACCGTCACCGCCGGTAATATCGCTTGCAGCCGCATATTCGATACCGTAATCGTGCGGATCGATTTCATACACGACAATCTTACCGTCAATAATTTCGTTTACCAATGTTTTACCCGTAACTGTAATTTCGTCCATACCGTCACTGCCGCAAACAATCATAGCGCGTTTAACGCCCATTTCACTCATTACCTTAGCAAAAACGCTGACTTTTTCAGGTGAGAAAACACCTATAACCTGTCTTGATGCATTTGACGGATTTGAAAGCGGACCAAGCATATTGAATATAGTTCTGATACCGATTTCTTTTCTGATAGGTCCTACATTTTTCATTGCCTTATGGAACTTCATAGCATTCATAAAGCCCATACCTGTTTCATTTATACATTGCTCAACCTGTTTCGGTTCAAGCATAATGTTTGCACCGAGTGCCTCAAGCAAATCGGACGCACCGCTCTTTGAAGATGCGGCTCTGTTACCGTGCTTTGCTACAGTCACACCTGCCGCCGCACAAACAAACATTGATGTTGTCGATATGTTAAACGAATTAGCACCGTCACCGCCCGTTCCGACAAAGTCTATGTACTCATCAGTATCAAGCTTGACGCTGCCGCCCTTTGACTTCATCATTTCCGTACAGCCGACAATCTCGTCTATCGTTTCGCCTTTCATGCGAAGTGCCGTCAAAAATGCCGACACCAATACAGGTGACGCTGTACCCTCAAGCATCATATCCATTGCTTTTGCAGCTTCTTCACGCGTAAGATTTTGTCCTTCTGTTACTTTTTTTAATAGTTCTTTCATAATTATAGTCCTCCTCTAATCTCAGGCAAAATGTAAAAGAAAAGCCCGTTTTTGACCAAAACGAGCGTAATATCCCTATAAAATATAAAACATCTTTTTAATTTTGCTCATCTCGTCTAATCTAAATTTATTATAGCATAGCATAACAAAAAATGCAATACCGGAAAATCGAATTTTCTACATTATTTTTTTCAAATTTCCCTTGTAATATTTGTTTAAATATTGTATAATAAATGTATTAATAAAACAGGGGTGAAAAACTTAATGAAAAGTTTCGATATAAAAACAAAAATTTATTTTGGTGACAATGCACTTGACAGACTTGCAGACCTTCCTTATAAGAAAGCGCTTATCATCACAGACCCGTTTGTTGTAAAGAGCGGTATGCTACAGATGATTACATATCGTTTAAACGACGGTTATACTGAATTTGACGTATTTTCAGACGTTGTTCCGGACCCACCGATTGAAAAGATTTCTCTTGGTGTTAAGGCAATGCTTGACTATGATCCTGACGTTGTTATCGCAATCGGCGGCGGCAGTGCTATCGACAGTGCAAAATCAATTCGTGAATTTGCAACAAGAGCATCTCAAAAAGAAGTTGCACTTATCGCTATTCCTACCACTTCCGGTACAGGCAGTGAAGTTACAAGCTTTGCCGTTGTATCCGATCCGGCAAACGATATAAAATATCCGCTTGTATCAGACAGTATGTTGCCGACAGAGGCTATTTTGGACGCCGACCTTGTAAAGAGTGTTCCGGCAAACGTAACAGCCGACACAGGTATGGATGTACTTACTCACGCAATCGAAGCATATGTAAGTATCAACAACAACGAATTTTCAGCCGCACTTGCAGAAAAGTCAATCGAGATATGCGGTACTTTCCTACTTCGTTCATATCTTGACAATAACGATACACACGCAAGAAAGAAAATGCACGTTGCGTCATGTCTTGCAGGTCTTGCATTTAACAGCGCATCACTTGGTCTTAACCACGGTATTGCTCACGCAATCGGTGCTAAGTTCCACATTCCGCACGGCAGAGCCAATGCAATGTTACTTCCTCACGTTATTGAATACAACTCAGGAATTAACAAACATTCAAGAAGTCAAAGCCACTATCCTAAGTGCGTTGAAAAGTATGTCAACGTTGCTAAACTTCTTGGTGTAAATAACTTCAATGAAATCACAACAGTTCGCGCTCTTGTAAGCTGGATTCAGTTTATGTTAAAGGAAATGAACGTTCCTGTTTCGGTTTCACAATGCGGTGTTGACAGAACAGAATACTTCAATGCAATCGACTCAATGGCTGAAAAAGCTCTTGCAGACGCTTGTACAGCAACAAATCCTCGCGTACCTACGAAGGAAGAAGTTGTTCAAATTCTTGAACATTTATACGAATAATATTATAAATACAACAAATTCGGGCGTGCTTTTTAACACGCCTATTTTTGTAAAAACTATTATATTGGGAGGATTTTCGTATGAATCAAATCAATCGAAAAAGCAAAATATCCTCGTTTTTTGAACTGCTTTCTTCACATTGTGAATATATTATGACTTTCGCTTTGGGATTGCTTATGATTGTTCAACGATTTTTGAGCGGAGTATACAAGCCTGTTATGGACGACTGGTTTCTGTACGGTGATTTGTATAAAGGTATATCAAACCGACTTGCAAACTTTTCAATTCCGAATGAAAAGTTTGCAATACGCCCGCTCGCAGGAGTGTTTGACTGTTTCGTAAACGCACCGTTGTTTAATCATTTGTGGATTGTCGAATTGTTTTTGACATTTTCACTGCTTTTCGGTTCATTTCTGATTATAAAAGCACTTCGCAGAAACAATTTTGCAAGCGGCGGATTTTTCTTGTGCCTTGTGTGCCTTTTTCCTGTCGGACTTGAGGCTACTTATTGGATTGCCGCCGCAACAAGAGTTGTATATTCACTGCTGTTTATAGGTTGTGCCACACTTTCGCTTGATTACTGTTATAAATCGGATAAAGTGAAATTTTTAGTTATGTTTGCCGTATTCGGTATGCTCAGTGTATGTTTTTACGAACCGGCAATAGTAGTTTATATCATACTTACACTTTTCATTGTGTGGAACAATTATAAGAATAAAAAAGATTTGCTTCCGCTTGCAATAATGGCGGCACATATAGCGATTATCGGAATTTACTACATTTTAAATTCCGGTTCCGGCGAAATAGAATCGCGAGGCGGTTTCCTTGAAACAGATATATGGGAGCATACCGCACTCGTTACCGATTTTACTAAAAATATATTCACCGATTTTACAAATTCAATATTCAAAAACGGTTACGATAAAGGTATTATTATCGTTTTCGGCGGTCATAAATTTATAAAAATATTACTTATCGCAATACTTTCGATTATATTCGGTGTGTTTTCGGCTGTATGTATTAAAAAGCGTAATTTTTCTTGGAAAATCCTTGTGCTTGGAATTGTGATGTTTTTCGGCGGACTTTCGCTAAACTACATTCTCGGTTCTGACAGAATACCGTTAAGACTTGTATTTTTCGCATATCTCGGAATAGGCATAGTAATTGATGAACTTATAGTTCTTTTACCGCTGTCGTTTAGCAGAATTTTATGTGCGGTTTTACTTACATTTTCGGCATTTTCATTTACAGTTACAGGTATCGGTGAAGTGAGCGATTATCAAAAAACATCTGACATTGACGTCGCTCTTACATTACAGCTTATAAACCTTGACACCAAAGAGAATATCACGAATACAGACAAAAACGTATATGTATTCAGCGGTCAGCATTACTATGATGAAACAAAATGTGTAAGCTGGCTCGATCATATAAGAGGCGTCAGCGGTAATTATGCTGATTTTACAGGTTGTATGCGACATATCACCGGCACTGCGAATACAAATAACGTTATGCCTTTCACTTACGGAGATATTCATAAACTTAAACCGTTTATTGATATTGAGGGTGTTTGCAATTTTTATAATATAGAATATGACAGAACAATCGTTCCCGTAAAACTCGTAGCAGACGGCGATAACTACATCATTAAACGCAATGATGATTCAATAGTCGGTACATTGACAAAAGTTGACGATGTTTCATATCAATTCTTCAATTAAAAAAAGCGACTGTCAGTCGCTTTTTTAATACTCTCATTTTGTGCAATCCTTCGTACAGGCGACCATCGGTTGCCCTAAACCTACAATATATTCTCCAACTTAAACTTATAATTTTTCGGCAAATGTTCAAACAAAAAACCAAGCACACGACAATGTGAAACTGCGTCTGTTTGCTCCCCGCCGTTAATATACCCCTCCACTTCTGATATATTCATTTCAATTTTATCAAAGTCCTCATGATTACCTGTTGCGGCAAGTACAGTACGATTTTCGTCAAGATACTGTACAAGTTTTTCGATTTCATCACCGGCACTTTCATAATCGCCGTCATACAAAAACGCCATAACTCTGTCATTAATCTCCCCCAGTTCTCTCGACACTTTATCAATATGATTTGTATATGCAACACTCCCTGCCACAATAACCACCGCAATAACCGCTGACGCTATAACTCCTTTCATTTTCTCCATTCCCCTTTTAACTGTATAAATAATTCGTCCTCTGCGTCAAGTGACGCAACAAATATCTCTTTTACATCTTTAATATTACGTTTTTTCAATTCCTTTGTAAGCCAAATGTGGTCTTTTTTCGCACGAGTCAATTCACCCTCATTAAGTGTTCCGTCCGACACAATAACACAAGGCAATCCGTCGTGACGAACATTTTCAAGCTGTAAATCCTCCACCGTCACAGGTCTTGCCTTATCTTTCGGTATAACGCTCAATTTACCGCTTGTTTCCAAAACCGCCACTGCCACATCGGATATATCGTGACAACCGTTAAGGCGAAGTTCCTCAAGCAAATCATTGATATTGAACCGAAGTTTTTTTAACTCGGCTTCATTTATGCACCCGTCATACACGACAATACTCGGTTCACCGCTCAAAAATTTACGAATATTTTTGCTTTTAAGGCTCAAATATGACATCATAACTTCCGCAACAATCAAAGTCAGCACCGGAATAATCCCCGACAAAAGCGGTATATCGATAGCCTGCATAGGCACAGACGCCAAATCGGAAATCATTATAGCGACAACAAGCTCCGACGGCTGCAATTCCCCGAGCTGTCTTTTACCCATTATACGCATAGCGGCAATAACCATACCGTACAAAATCAAAGTTCTAACAACAAGTATAAGCATATTTCACCTCAGACATTTTCTTTTGCATATTATTCTCTTTAAGCACAATATTTATGTATTTCACTTTACTTTCACGCGTTAAAGTGGTATAATCAAAGTATATTTTGTAATGCACACTATCGGCTCGCAGATATATGTGCATTAGTGATTTATTGTGAGCAGAAAGGTTACTGATAACAAATGAAAGAAATAAATGACGAACGAATTGACACGCTTTTCAAAGCAGTTCTTGAATTAAAAACCGTTGATGAATGCAGAAGATTTTTTACTGATTTATGCACTATTTCGGAACTTAAATCAATGAGTCAACGTATGGAAGTCGCACTTATGCTTAAAGACAAAAACATCTATACGGACATTGCCGCAAAAACAGGTGCGTCAACCGCAACAATCAGTCGCGTAAACAGATGTATAAATTACGGCTCAGACGGCTACAATTTAGTAATTGACAGAATGGAGAATAAAGATGAATAGCTATACCGATTTCGCCTATATTTACGATTCGCTTATGCACAAGGATATTGATTATGAAAAATGGGCGGACTATATAGAAAATCTTTTTATTATGTATGACGTAAACCCCGACCTTGTATGCGACCTCGCATGCGGTACGGGCAATATAACAATACCTCTTGCCAAACGCGGATACGATATGACAGGTGTTGATATTTCGGAGGATATGCTTAACATTGCCCGCGAAAAAGCCAACGGACTTGACATACTTTTTCTGAACCAAAGCATGACCGATCTTGACCTTTTCGGCACAATGGGTGCGTTTCTATGTATGATTGACGGTATAAATTACATTCTTCCGCCGAAATCGTTATTAACTCTTTTTACCAAAATCAAAACTTGCTTTATCGATCCCGACGGTCTTTTTATATTTGATATAAGCACAGAATATAAGTTAAAAAACGTGATAGGCTCAAACACATTTGTGCACAGCGATAAAAACATATTTTATACCTGGCAAAATCGCTTTATCGAAAAACGCAAATTATCCGATATGTTCCTTACTTTCTTTGTAAAACAAGGCAAAAAATACAGCCGTTTTGAAGAACGTCATCTGCAAAGAGCATATTCGGTAAATGAACTTACATTACTTCTCAAAAAAGCGGGTTTTAAGTCTGTCGATACATATGACGAACTGTCGTTTGATAAACCGAAAAAAGACAGCGAACGCATAGTGTTCGTGTGTCGTTAAATACTGAATATTTATAGGATTTTCCTTGATTTTAAGCCCAATTTGTGGTATAATAAATAAGTTGAAAGTATTAAATTTTGTACTTGGAATTTACATTTCAAGTCTGAAAATTAGGAGGAAATTATGGCAAAAAAGTCCAAAGAATTGAAACTGGATATGGACGCAATCAATAACCAACATATTATTGATGTTGACCTTAACAGTGAAATGAAAAAAGCTTATATTGATTATGCTATGAGCGTTATAGTAAGCCGTGCCCTTCCTGACGTTCGTGACGGTATGAAACCTGTTCACAGACGTATATTATATGATATGTATGAGGCAAACCTATTATACGAAAATGATTTTAAAAAGTCTGCCGCAACTGTCGGTGACGTGCTTGGTAAATATCACCCTCACGGTGACGCGTCCGTATATGACGCAATGGTACGTTTGGCACAGGATTTCTCACTTAGATATCCGCTTGTACAAGGTAAAGGTAACTTCGGTTCTGTCGACGGCGACCCGCCTGCCGCTTACCGTTATACCGAGGCGAAAATGTCTAAAATATCGGCACTTATGCTTACCGATATTGAGAAAAATACGGTTGACTATGTACCTAACTATGATGACAAATTAAAAGAGCCTGACGTTCTTCCGTCAAGATTTCCGAATTTGATTGTAAACGGCTCTGCCGGTATCGCAGTCGGTATGGCGACAAATATTCCGCCGCACAATCTTACAGAAGTTGTTGACGGTATAATCGCAGTTATAGACGACCCTATGATAACAACCGAGGAACTTATGACTCATATTCAAGGTCCCGATTTCCCAACCGGCGGCGTTATTATGGGCAAAAGCGGTATAAGAAACGCTTATACAACAGGTCGCGGAAAAATCATTCTTCGTGCGAAAGCCGAAATAGAAGAACACAATGACCGAAACAGAATTGTTGTCACAGAAATACCTTATCAAGTAAACAAAGCAAAGCTTGAAAAGCATATTAACGAACTTGTTCGTGACGGCAAGATTGACGGTATTTCATCAACTCGTGACGAATCTACCGAACATATTCGTCTTGTTATCGAACTTAAACGTGACGCAAACCCTAATGTTGTACTTAACAATCTGTTCAAGTATACACAAATGCAGGATACTTTCGGCATCATCTTGCTTGCACTTGTAGACAAACAGCCGAAAATTCTTACACTTCGTGAGATGATTGACTACTACATCGCCCACCAGGAAGATGTTATTTCAAGACGTACACAGTTTGAACTTGACAAAGCACTTGACCGTGCACATATCTTAGAGGGTTACAAGATTGTTATAGACAACGTTGACGAAGTAATCAAAATAATCCGTGCGTCAAAGAGTATTCCTGATGCAAAACAAACATTGTGCGAACGATTCTCACTTACAGACGCACAGTCAGACGCAATCGTAAAAATGCAGCTTGGTCGTTTGTCCGGTATGGAACGTGACAAGATTGAAGAAGAATATCAAGCACTTGTTGTAAAAATCGAAGACTTACGTTCAATTCTTGCAGATGAAAGCAAAGTTCTTGAAATAATTAAGAACGACCTTACCGATATTAAGAATAAGTACGGCGATGAAAGAAGAACTGAAATATCAATGGTTACAACTGAAATTGATATTGACGACCTTATCGACGAAGAAGATATTGTCGTTACAGTTACTCATAAAGGTTACACAAAACGTCTGCCTGTCGATACTTATAAATCGCAAAGACGCGGAGGTCGCGGTATTTCAGGTCTTACAACTCGTGAAGAGGACTTCGTTGAACACCTGTTTACAACCACAACACACCACACATTGTTGTTCTTTACAACTCACGGTGTTGTGTACAAGCTGAAAGGTTATCAAATTCCTGAGGCAAGCAGACAGGCAAAGGGTACAGCGATTGTAAACCTACTTCCGCTTGAAAATGATGAAAAGATTTCCGCAATGATTCCTATTAAGGACTTCGAGGACGGCAAATACCTTACATTCATCACCAAAAACGGTATTGTCAAAAAGACAAACGTTATGGATTACTCAAAAATCCGTAACGGCGGACTTCGTGCGATTGACCTTGACGAAAACGATGAGCTTATCAGAGTTAAACTTACAGACAATACTCAAGATATTATTATTGCTACACATGACGGTTATGCAATCCGCTTTAACGAAACTGAGGTACGTTCAACAGGCCGTACAACAAGAGGTGTTATGGGTATCCGCCTTCACGACGGCGACTATGTTATCGGTGCGTCTGTTGCACTGCCCGACAGCCAGCTTCTTACTGTCACAGAAAACGGTTACGGCAAGAAAACACCGCTTGACGAGTATCGTATTCAGTCAAGAGGCGGTAAAGGTATTTTCACTTATCGTATTACCGAGAAAACAGGCAAACTTGCCGGTATGAAAACTGTCACAGATAATGACGATATTATTCTTATCACATCTGACGGTGTTATTATAAGAATGCACACAGATGAAATTTCTTCATACAGCCGTCAAACTCAGGGTGTAAGAGTTATGCGTCTTGACGACGGTGTAAGTGTTATGAGTATTGCACGAACAGAACGCGAAGAAGAAACTGATGAAGAAACAGAAAATTCTGAAGAAGTTATTGCTGATGATACAACCGAAACTCAAATTGCTGACGAAAGCGAAACAGAAGGAGATGTCGAGTAATTATGAAAAAATCAATTAGTGTTATAGCTATAATTCTATCAATGGTAATGGTGCTTGCGTCATGCGGCACAAACCAAAACGGCAAAGATGAAGAACCCGTTTCAACACCTGATCCGGAACTTGTAAAAAACACAGTCAACGCCACAATAGAACTTGAAGACGGTGACGAAATTATGCTTGAATTATATCCGGACCTTGCACCTGATACGGTTGAAAACTTCGTTGAACTTGCAGAAGACGGTTTTTATGATGGCACAATATTCCACAGAGTTATTGAAGATTTTATGATTCAAGGCGGCGGCTATGACGAAAATCTGAAAGAGCAAAAAACTGAGTCTATCAAAGGTGAATTTGCAAAGAACGGTTTTGAAAACACACTTTCTCACACCAGAGGTGTAATTTCAATGGCAAGAGCACAGGATTATGACAGTGCAACAAGTCAATTCTTTATCGTTCAAAAAGATGCGACTTACCTTGACGGTCAATATGCCGCTTTCGGTAGAGTTACAGAGGGTATGGATATAGTTGATGAAATCGCATCTGTAAAAACAGGTACAGTTGCCTCATCAAATATGGAGGACGTCCCTATCGAGCCTATCGTGATTGACACTATCACCATTGACACATCTGTATCAAGCGGTAAATCAAGCAAAACAAAGGCTACTTCAAAGCCGTCAAAAGATAAAGACACAGACAAAAACTCAAAAGATACTGATGATGAAGACGAAGATACATCATCTTCAAAGTCATCTAAATCATCATCAAAATCAACAACTGCTCCGAAATCAACACCTAAGTCAAACTCAAGTTCAAAATCGAGCAGTTCAAATTCTTCATCAAGCAGTAAATCAAGCAATTCAAATGATGACAAAAACAACGATGATGAATTAAGCGAAGATGAACTTAATGACATTCTTCCATTCTTACAGTCAGGCTCAACAGAGTCAAATTCTTAAAAAGTAAGGAGATAAATTATGAATATTGAAATCGAAATGGAAAACGGCGGAATTATAAAAGCAGAGCTTTATCCGGACGTTGCACCAATCACAGTAGAAAACTTTGTTTCACTAATCGAAAGAAACTTCTTTGACGGTCTTATTTTCCACCGTGTAATTCCGGGCTTTATGATTCAAGGCGGCGGTTTTACGGCAGACGGTCAACACAAAGAAACAGATTCAATCAAGGGCGAATTTGACGGTAACGGTGTTACAAATCCATTAAAGCATACAAGAGGTGTGCTTTCAATGGCAAGAACAATGTTCCCGAACAGTGCGTCGAGTCAGTTCTTCATTATGCACGAGGACGCACCTCATCTTGACGGTCAATATGCCGCTTTCGGCAAGGTTACAGAGGGTATCGAGGTTGTTGACGAAATAGCCGAAACACCGACCGATATGCAGGATAAGCCAATCGAAGACCAAATTATAAAAACAATAAGACTTGTATAATAAAAGCTCCGTAAGCAATGCTTACGGAGCTTTTTTTGTTGTTTTTAGTGTATAAAACTAAAATATAAAATTACCAATATACCAAGTATAATTCTGTAATAACCGAATGATTTAAAATTGTGTTTTCTTACATAGTTCATCAAGAACTTAATTGCAAGCATCGACACAATGTACGCAACAACCATACCTGTCAAAAGCACAATCACATCTTCCATAGGCATAGCCAAGCCGTATTTAAGCACTTTCAGTAGGCTTACGCCGAACATAACCGGTATAGCCAAAAAGAACGAAAATTCAGCCGCAACCGAACGTGAACAACCTATAAGCATTGCACCAAGTATTGTTGCACCTGAACGCGATGTACCCGGAACGATTGACAACACTTGAAACAGTCCGATTAAAAGTGCTGTTTTGTATGTCATATCGTCCATGCTTTCGATTTTTGTTTCCTTGTGCAACGATTCAACAACTATGAACGCTACACCGTACAAAATAAGCATCGCCGAAACGACCTGCCAATTTTCCCAAGCCGACATAAAGTTATCAAGTACAAGACCGATAACCGCAGCCGGTACACAGGCAATAATAACCTTGAACCACATTTTCCAAGTATTCTCTTTTTCAACATTTGTCTTTTTCGGTGAAAACGGATTTAACTTGTGAAAATATAGTGTTACTACCGCCAAAATTGCTCCAAGCTGTATTACATACAAATACAAATCAGATGCGGTAAATCCCTCTGTATTGTTTATAAGTTCGTTTACAAGTATCATATGTCCTGTCGAACTTATAGGCAACCATTCGGATATACCTTCCACAATGCCCAGAACAATCGATTTAATCATTTCGAGAAACAAAATATAACAACTCCTTATTTAATTTTCTTCTTTGCTGCATTTATTATCATATTTGCAGTTTCTTCAATGCCAAATTTTTCAGCATCAATACACAAGTCGTAATTAGACATAACGCCCCAATTTTTGCTTGTGTAGTAATCGTAATATGTACGACGTTGTTTGTCGGTTTTCAAAACCTTGTCTTTTGCTTTGGCTTGAGTAATATCAAGTGCCGACATAACTCTCTTTGCACGATAATCAACCGAGCCGTATACAAATACGCTCAAAACGTCCACATTTTCATTTTCAAGAACATAATCTGCACAACGTCCGACGATAACGCAAGAGCCTCTCTTTGCAACCTCTTTAATAACGTCAGCCTGTGCGATAAATAATTTATCGTTTATAGGCATTTCGTAATAAATCGGTGCGTTTATACCTCTCATTGAGTAGTTGCCGCTTGCAAGCGAGTAAAGAAAACTGTTTGTTGCGTGTTCGTCAACCTCTTTCAACGCCTCTTTGCTGATATTGCTCTTTTGTGCCGCAAGTTCAACAAGCTCCTTGTCATAAAAAGGTATGTTAAAATACTCCGCAACCTTTTCACCTATATCACGTCCGCCACTTCCGAACTGTCTTCCTATTGTAATTATCAATGACATAATTCATTCTCCTCTCTGTTTTAATTTTATGTTAATGATATACATTACTGATACATTTCTTTATAGTGTTCCCAACTCGAATTTACCTTTACAACATAATTACGAGTTTCAGAAAACGGAATATACTTGAGTGTCACTCCGTCATCACTGTATCGCGAGTCATTAAGCCAACTATAAACATTTCCCATACCACCGTTGTAAGCCGCCAAGGCGGTGTCAATATTTCCGTAAACATCAATCAAGTGACGTAAATAATGACAGCCAAAACGTATATTTGTTTCGGGATCCATATAATCATATTCAGTCGTTATCCCTAATTCTTTAGCGTTCCATTCAGCAGTTTCCTCAGTAAGCTGCATAAGTCCGCCGGCAACACCCGAATGTGCCTCAGGCACAAAATTACTTTCAACCTTTATAACCGCCATAACCAAGAACGGATCAAGGTCGTTGGCTTTTGAATATTTTACAATATAATCTGCATACGCAACAGGATATTTGAATTTTTGACTTGTTTGATAACCGCCTAATATACCCAGTACCGCAACAAATATTGCAAGAAGTACAAGGAATGCTTTAAAAATTTTACTCAAAACTATTCCCCTTTATTTTATTAAATAACCCGACAACATCACTTTCAAGCTGTGCAATATCACCGTTATTATATATGATATACATTGAATTTTCCTTATAGAACTCATCATCATTTTGAGCATTAATTCTTTGTATCGCCTGTTCATCGGTAATATTGTCACGCGTCTTAATTCGTGTGATTCTGCTTTGTTTATCAGCAATAACCGACACTATAAATTCACAAAGCGGTTCAACATTACTTCCGATTATCACTGCTCCGTCTACACCAACCAATTCGGCATCAGTCGTGTTTATGTCTTTTACCACTTCCGCCTTTATATATTTATGCGTTATGTTGCTTAATGCCTCTGTTTTTTGTTTGTCAGAAAAAGCGATTGATGCTAATTTCTTTCTATTCAATGTCTTATCGTCATTTAGTATGCTATCACCGAAATAATCGACCAATTCATTAAGACAATCACTGTTTGGTTCTACAATTTCGTGTGCAATTACATCTGTGTCAATAATATGCACACCCAATTTTTCAAGCATTTTTGAAACAGATGTTTTTCCGCTTCCGCTTCCACCTGTTATACCGAAAACAACCATTTCTATCCCCTCTTAAATGTTCTCAATTTGCCAATCTATCGGTGTTTTACCCATTTCCGTCAACATTCTGTTTGCCGTTTCAAAATGACCGCAGCCGAAAAATCCTCTGTTTGCCGACAACGGACTCGGATGTGCGGCAGTTAAAATTTTATGATAATGATTAGTAATAACCTTTATTTTCTCTTTCGCATTGTTACCCCAAAGCATAAATATTACCGGGTCTTTGCGTTCATTCAAACACTCGACAACTCTGTTGGTAAATATCTCCCAACCTTTGTTTCTGTGCGAATTTGCCTGACCGTCACGGACAGTCAATGCTGAGTTAAGCAACAACACACCTTGCCTTGCCCATTTTTCAAGATAACCGTTATTTGGAATGTACAATCCCAATTCATTATGAAGTTCCTTATACATATTCAATAATGACGGAGGAATTTTAACACCTTTTTGAACCGAGAAAGCCAACCCGTGTGCTTGACCTACTTCATGATACGGGTCTTGACCAAGAATGACAATCTTCGTATTTGCATAAGATGTCCATTTCAAAGCATTAAAAATATCATACATATCAGGATGAATACAATGCAATTTATATTCAGATTTCAAAAAAGCACGAAGTTTCAGATAATATTCTTTACTAAATTCATCTTTAAGAATTTCGTCCCAATCATTTCCTATATTAACCACTCAATTCACTCCTAAATAATTATCTTATATATATTATACCAAAAAATCGTCTAAATTGCAATTAGATTATAAAATTATAAACAAATATTTATATTTGTAAAATAGATTTGATTTGAAATACAAAAAAAGAACAGTCCGTATGGACTGTTCTTTTAATATACTTTAATATCAATTATTGAGCATCAACGAATGTATCGAAGATTACCTTAGCTGACTGAGCTCTTGTAGCATTTGAATGTGGTTCAAATGTTGTATCAGTCATACCATTGATAATACCGGCCTTTTGAAGAGTCATAACTGCTTCAAATGCGTAGTCTGCGATTTCGTGTGAATCCTCAAATGTGATTTCAGCATTTACAGGTTCAAGTGACTTGTTCATGATTTTAGCTGTCTTATATGTCATAAGAGCCATATCTTGTCTTGTGATTAGGTCATTAGGACCGAAGTTACCGTCACCGTAGCCTGAAACGATACCAAGTTGACTTGCAACTGATACTGCATTGTAGTACCAAGCTGTTGAAGGAACGTCTGCGAATGTTGATTCACCTTTGGCGTTAAGAGCGTTGATAGCACCCATTAGGATCTGGCAGTATTCTGCTCTTGTGATGTTTGCATTAGGATCGAATGTATATTGATCTCTACCGTTAATCATACCTCTCATAGCAAGTCCGTTGATTGCTGTTCTTGCCCATTCAACTGAGTCAAGATCCTGGAAGTCTGGCTTGTAGTTAGTATTTGTGTTAGGTGTTGTTACAGCACCTGTGTTACCAGGAGCGATTATGCTAGGGCCACCACCTGAAGTTGTACCGTCATTACCACCAGTTGTTTTAGAAGGTTTCTTAACTGTAACCTTTACAGATGCTGACTTTTCGTTACCTTCAGTATCTTTGTATGTTGCTGTGATTGTAACTGTACCAGGCTTATCATTTGCAACGTAAGTAGCCTTTGTTTCACCCTTAGAATTGATTTCTGTAGGTGTACCGAAGATTACTGCATACTTTTCATCATCATTTGTTGTGAATGCAACCTTAGCACCGTCTTTTGCGTTCTTAACTGTAGCTGTTACAGTGAACTTCTTATCAAATTCAACAGTTGTTGATGAAGCCTTAACTGAGATTGATGGCTCAGATGGCTTAGCTGTCGGCTTAGCAGGTGTTAGAGTGTTATCCTTAGGATCAACAATTTGTTCTGCATTACCTTCAGCATCAATAGCATTAACTGTTGTTGAAACATTATTTACAGAGCTATTATAGATATTGTATGTTAGACCGTTGATAACGTCTGCCATATCAGCATCTGTGTAACCTGAAATTAGGTTCTTGTATTCAGCTTCTGTTAGAGTTTTACCATTGTATACAGCTTCATAATCTTCACCGTATACAGCATCTTGGTCACCCTTCTTAACATCTACTGTTAGGTAAACGTCCTTACCTGCATCTTTAGCTGCCTTAATTGCATCACCATAACCAGTTGATACAACGCTCTTCAATGCAACTGTCTTAACAGGGTTAACTGTAGGAACAGGTTCTGTTGATGGTGTAACTACTGTTGAAGCAGCTGTCATACCCTTAGCAACAGTTATTTCGCCCTTAGAATCTTCGATTGATGCCTCTGATGTCAATGTAAATGCATATGCTTCTGTCAAAGCAGTAGGCAATTTAATTGTAATTGTGGCAAGTTTACCATCCTTAAATGCAATACCGTCGCCTGCTGTATCCAAGAATGCTACATTTAGTACGCTACCTGCTACATTTACTGACAACTTAGTATCTGCTGCTGTTGTTGCTGTAACATTGTCATTTGTTACACCTTCAGGTAGATTTACAGAAATCAAGAAACTGTTTAATAATTCCTCAGTTCCTACTGCTGTAGCATCAAGTGTAATTGTTTTATTGTCCGTTGATATTGTTGAAGCAAGATTAATACCCTTCTTATCTGCAGCACTAACTGTCATTGCTGAGAACATAGAGAAAATCATAGCTAAAGCACAAATCAATGAAACGATTTTTTTGTTTTTCATTCTAATTTACTCCTTTTATCTGTTTAAGATTTTATATACTAAGATAGAATTATTTTAATTCACCAACGTGACCAGCTTTAGCTGTATTACCTATCTTGTACATAACGATACATGTTGCATCACCAAGTGTAATACTATCATCATAGTTAGTATCTGCTGCTATAAGAGCGTCAGCATCAGTAATTGTAGCTGCACCTGTCTTATGTCTTACAATAGCTGTTGCGTCACCAAGTGTAATACTTGCATCTTGGTTAACGTCACCGACAAGAACTGATGAAGCGTTACCTACTTTGAAGTTTGTTGAATAAACCTGACCGTCGCCACCCATGTAAACTGTGTATTTACCGTCTGCAAGGTCCTTTGGTAGAGCAACTGTTATAGTGTCATTGCCGTCTTGTTGGTCGATTTGAAGAACATCGCCTTCAGAAACTTTAACGGTTTCAAGTGTTTTACCAGGCTTAAGAACAAGCAAAGTCTTTTGAGCTGCTGTGTAACCGCTTGCATCGATTGTCAATGTAGCTGTTTCATGAGTTGCATCTGCTGGTGCATATGTAGCTGAAATACCAGCTGCCATAGCTGATGTTGCGACTGCAGCTGTAACTGCTGCTACTGCTGCGCATGATAGAAATAGTTTTGAGAATTTCTTCATTTTGTTTTACCCCTTTTCTAAAATAAATTTTTTGTTTTTTTGTTTGAGTGTCTATAAAATCCGGACACACATACAAGTTACATTCATATATTTACATTATAAACTATAAGAACAAAAATTTCAATTCTTTTTTGGTTTTATGTTATTTTTCGTGATTTTGAATTAAATTAGCATTTATATTTTGTGCATTTTCAACAACTAAGCTTCAAAAAAGCGAACCTTACGGCTCGCCCTTAATTATTTTGACGCCATTCTAAGCGTTCTGTATTCCCTGCTGCTTACTCTTATAAGCAATTCAGGATTAATCCTTTGAATCATTTGCACAATTTTAGTCACATTTCTCGTATCGAACTTAACAATCGGCATATAATAGCACTCTTTTTCAAAAGTTTCTACATATAATATATCCATACTCGAAATGGTTTTCTTCTTATAAAAGTCTTTCGACTTTTCAAGCACGCGTATATTCTTCACAAAATCAGAATCAGGTGCAACATTTCTCTTTATAAAATTTTTTGTGCCGATAAGCACCTTACTTATTTCATTAAGAGGTATCTCAACAATTTTCGTTTTCGCCGGTATAAATTCACTCAAAATTTTAACTTTATTATCGTAATCATACGGTAAAAAGTCATTATTCCAATTTTTCATAAACAAATTCATTCTGTCTGTTGAAATATATGTTGCAAAGACGGTATTAATTCTTATAAGAACATATGTTGACGCCAATATCGTAGCGATAAACCACGCAATCGAAAACAAATAACTGCCCTTTATAAGATTATATATCACCATTACAAGTGCAAAACACGAAAGCAAACTCAATATTGTAATAATCACTATATTGGTTTTTCTGTAACGCGAATTTGTACAAGCTTTTACAGATGATGCCATTTCAATCCCCCCTGTATCATTAGTAAACTCTTCTTGCTCCTGCGTACTGACTGCGGTAATAATCAGTTTCCATAGACTGATATTTTACCACATCACCGGTTCTCGGTGCGTGAATCATCATTCCGTCACCGGCATAAATACCGACGTGGTGAATGTATCCGTTTTGTTCAAAGAATACAAGATCACCCGGTTGAAGTTCATCTTTATTCACCGCAGTACCGTTCTTAAACTGGTCTTCCGCAACACGATTTACGTTTATGCCAAGCGAATTACATACATACTGAACAAGTCCGCTGCAGTCAAAGCCGTTCGGGGTTGTTCCGCCCCATACATACGGCACGCCCAAATACTTCTCAGCCTCGCTCACTATCGCGTTACCCTTTTCATTATCGCCTGTAAGCATATGCGTTCTTATAACAGGGTCGCCTGTTGTGTATTCCATTTTATTTCTGTACTTGGCAAGTTGTCTGTAACCCTTTGTCGCCTTAACTTGTTTCTGAATGATTTTCTTCTTTGTGACTGTCTGCACGTTGCCGTTTTCATCTTCTTCATCAACGTCAACCAATTCTTCGTCATAGAAGTACAAAAGTCCCAAAGCCTCATCCTCATAAACAAAGTAATATGTATCATCCTTATCAAGAATAATTTCATTTATAACAGGCTCTGCCTGAGTTACTTCAAACGTCACGCAATCCTGTGCCTTTTCAACTTTGCTTCCACGTCTTAGTGCTGTTATATATAAGAAATACTTACCCGGATCAACGCCCTGAATAAGTGCCTCATATTCGTCTTCGACAATCTTGCTCACAACAAGATTTCCGTCCGAGTCATACAAATCGACGTAAAAATCGTGATACTTTTCGGATTCCCATGCGATTGACACATCGTCGTCATCTGTAACACCGTTATTGTAAGGAGTAACGATATTAACGCCTGTATCGTATGCAGTACCGTAGCTTATAAGCACTTCATCGGCACTCAAAGCTTCGCCGTCATCTGTGATTGAGCTTACGATAAGTCTGTAATCTCTGCCCGTTTTGAATAATTCAGACGGCAATGTAATTTCCGTTGAATCGGTAGTGATATACTCATTTACCGCATATTCATCGTTTTCAACGTCAAACATTTCTATATGATATTCCGTTGCCGCCTGCATAGCAAGCTCAATTACAACGTCATCGCCTTCTTCATAATTATCTTCCGTTACCGGCGAATTGAGTATAGGCGTTGTAACCTCCTCAACAGGTGTTATGCTGTAATCCTTTTGAGGTATTTCAACAGTAGTCTTTTCTTCCGGTACGGCTATTGATGTTGTATCCGCAACTATTTTTGCCTGAATACCACCCGATAAGTCTGTTGTTGTATTCAAACCGATAGGAGATGTGTATTGTGTGTCCTGTACAAGAATATCGTTATCGCTTTCAAGCAACTGACGATATACAGAGAACACATCATAACCCGACTGTGTAATCACATCACTTTCATATTCCTTTTCATTCATAAAATCAAGTGACGAAAGCCATGCCGCCGCATTCATATCGGAATCTTCAACGTATACAGTCTTGTTATGCTTACTTCTGTATGAGTTTATCATATCAAGAAGAATCATCGACTTTGAACGTTTTACAGATGTGCTGTCATCAACACCGCGATAACGCGGATTGTACAATATCGAATCAAGATGTCCTTCCGAGTCGGCATAAAATCTGTAACAACGATTATCAAGATAATCCGCTGTCTTTGAATAGTCGTCACCCGACTTCATTCCGTTAAAATCAAAGCTTGAACTGTTTGTGTACAAGGCACAAACTCTGTCTGCCTCAACACCTACCATACAAAATTCCGAATAGTTTGAATCATAAACATACCATTCAAATCCGTATTCTGTCTGGTCAATTCTGTTAGGCTCGCCGAACGTATCAAGAATTGTGCTGACATTCGCACCGACTCTTATTTCTTTTCCGCCGACTGTCACCATTACATTCTGTGCAAAATAATCATATACAGTGTCGATAAGAGTTTCACATTCTTCTTTTGTAAGCTCTTTGTTCGGCTCTGTACCGAATTTTGCTGTAATTATGCCTTGTTTCATCATAAACGCATATGCAATTCTGTTTTCATCATTAATATATGCGTTGTCGTAACATTCATTCAGAATTGAGTTTGCCTCATCTTCATAAATCGTGTAACTGTCGTTGTATGTAATTATTGTTTTGTATAGGATTGTCATAAAATCCTGTTTTGTTATACTTTTCTCTTGTTTTGCCTCTTCGGTATCTTCAAAATTAATATATCCCAACACAATAGGTTTTATTAAATTTGTATCAAGTCCCGTTTCGTCAAGTCCCTGTGGGATTTCGACTTCTTTATCCGTAAGATGTTCATATAAAGCAACTGCCTTATCCAAAGCCTCTGTTTCTGTTATTGCTGAATCGGCAAAAACGGTTAATTTTAAGCTGGGTGTAGCTGTTGACAACATTATTCCGGCTAATATAGCACATAACACTGTCTTCTTCCTGACCTTCAAACACCTCAACTCCTTTTTAATAGATTAATTCACAGTTTACATTATATCAAATGTAACCGTAATTGTCTATAAACAAATTGTTAATTTTTTATGACCAAAATAATGGTTTAATACCTTTATTTTCACAAAAATTTGTGATACAATATCCGTACTATGGTTTTTGGAGGTTTAAATATGAAAAAAGGCATAGCATTTGCAATACTTGCGGCTGCATTATACGCCGTCAACGCTCCGTTTTCAAAAATATTGCTCGACTGCATTCCGCCGACTTTAATGGCGGGTTTTCTTTATGTCGGTGCAGGAATAGGAATGATTATAATTGCACTCGTCCGCAAAATCAGAAAAACAGAAACAAACGAATTAAAACTGACAAAATCGGAATTGCCGTACACTGTGGCAATGATACTTTTGGACATAGCCGCACCGATTTGCTTGATGTTCGGATTGAACGCGACAACCGCCGCCAATGCGTCACTGCTCAACAATTTTGAAATTGTCGCAACGGCAATTATCGCACTTATGGTATTCAAAGAAAAAATCAGTCTTCGATTGTGGTTCGGTATATTGTTTATAACGGTTTCATGCGGAATTTTGTCATTTGAAGATTTATCAAGTCTGCAATTTACGTACGGCTCGCTGTTTGTACTTCTTGCCGCCGTCTGTTGGGGATTTGAAAACAACTGTACAAGAAAACTATCTTCAAAAGACCCGCTTCAAATCGTTTTACTTAAAGGTATTTTCTCGGGCTTAGGCTCGATAATTATAGGCTTGTGCATAGGTGAACGTTTAACTGTGCTTTGGAGCATTATCCCCGTGCTTTTGGTCGGATTTATCGCATACGGATTGAGTATATATTTTTATGTCTACGCTCAAAGGCTTCTCGGTGCGGCACGGACAAGTGCTTATTACGCAATTTCTCCGTTTATAGCAGCTATTCTGTCATTGATTATATTCAAGCAAATTCCTACGGTTACTTATTTTATAGCATTAATTTTTATGGTAATCGGTGCTTGGCTTTCTTCAAATGACAACAAAAATTAAACAAGAGGTGACAGTCTTTTCAGACCGTCACCTCTTTTAATTTACTTTCTGATCATTTTCAAAATTTGCACAATCACGAATGTACCGAGCGACAATCCGTAAACCGTCAACAGTTCCGCAATCGTAAGCGGTGCAACCGCAAATATACCTTGCAGTGCAGGTACAAGTAATACGGCATTTAAAAGCACAAATCCAACAAAAAACGCACCTATCATACTTTTATTGTTCCACATCTTTTTTGTAAACCAAACAGGTTTATCCGATTTACAATTAAAGCCATGTACAAGTCTTGACAGACACAACGTTGAAAAAGCCATTGTACTTGCAACTTCGGCATTCCTCATAAATCCGACATAGAACGCAATCATAGTCATAACACCTATCACAACGCCCTCAACACATATATTTGTAAGTACCTTTTTTGTAAGTATAGATTGATTTTTCGGTCGCGGCTTTTCATTCATAACATCACTGCTGTGCGGTTCAACGCCGAGTGCAATCGCAGGCAAACTGTCCGTAAGCAAGTTTATAAACAACAGATGCACCGCTTTAAACGGAACAGGCAACGCCATAAATGACGCATACAATACCGCAAGTATACCTGCCGTATTGCCCGAAAGCAAGAATTGAATTGCACGTTGAATATTTCTGTACAGATTACGTCCGTTTTCGATTGCCTTGACTATCGTTGCAAAATTATCGTCAGTAAGCACCATTGACGCGGCGTCTTTTGCCACTTCACTGCCCGTTATACCCATTGCCACACCTATATCCGCCTGTTTAAGTGCCGGTGCGTCATTCACTCCGTCACCGGTCATTGAAACGATGTAGCCTTTTCTCTGCCATGCGCTGACTATTCTTATTTTATGTTCAGGCGAAACTCGCGCATAAACCGACACGTCAGAAACAAATTCATCAAGTTCTTCATCTGACAGATTTTCAATCTCTCTGCCCTCTACCGCACGGCCGTTATCATCTAATATACCGATTTTTCTTGCAATCGCCGACGCAGTCACAAGGTGGTCGCCGGTTATCATTATAGGACGTATTCCGGCGGTTTTACATTTTCTTACCGCCTCTGCACTTTCTTCTCTCGGCGGATCTTGCATTGCAACAAGTCCTAGTAAGATATAGTCCTTTTCATCTTCAACGCTTATGTCGACTGTATCGACGTCACGTTCGCATACAGCAAGTACACGAAGTCCCATTTGAGAAAATTCCGTATTAACTTTCTTTAACTCTGCCAAATCTTCGGCAGTAAACGGTCTTTTTCCGTCCATAGTTTTGACTTCATTAATTCTGCCCGACAAAACGTCAACCGCACCTTTTGTCAGCATTTTATAATTGTCGCCGATTTTATGAACGGTACTCATCAATTTTCTGTCTGAATCAAAAGGAATTTCACCTAAACGCTGATATTTTTCACGCATTTTTTCAACGGGCAAATCATGCTTTTCCGAAAAATTCACAAGTGCAATTTCTGTCGGATCACCGATTTCCTGACCTTCTTTTTGAACGGAGTCGTTACACAATGCACCGTCTATTATAAGCTGACCTTGACGTGCATTGATTTCATCGTCTTTATCAATAATTTGACCGTCAAAATAAATTTTTTGAACAGTCATTTTATTTTGCGTAAGCGTACCCGTTTTGTCCGAACAAATTATAGAAACACTGCCCAATCCCTCAACTGCCTGCAATTTTCGTATAATCGCATTTTCTTTTGCAAGTTTCTGTGTTCCGACTGACAAAACTATCGTAACAATCGAGCTTAAAGCCTCCGGAATTGCCGCAACGGCAAGTGCAACCGCAAACACAAATGCGTCCGTAAACACTGTCAAATTTATACCGTCACTGCGGAACAGTTCCAAACCCAAAACAATAACGCATATTCCGATTATGATAAGTGACAGCTTTTTACCGAAATTATCAAGGCTTTCCTGCAACGGCGTTTTCTTTTCCTGCGTACTTTTTAACAGTGACGCAATTTTGCCGATTTCGGTTTCCATACCGACTGACGTTACAACCATTTTCGCTCTGCCGTAAGTCGCAAAACTTCCCGAATACAGCATATTCACTCTGTCACCGAGCGGTTTTTCACCGTCAAGTACGGTTTCCTGTTTTTCGACAGGCTCACTCTCGCCGGTCATCGCACTTTCATCAACCTTCAAGGACGCATTTTCAATTATACGTCCGTCCGAACAGACGTAATCACCTGCCTCAATGACCACAATATCGCCTACTGTCACATCTTTTCCCTCAACGACTTTTATTTCACCGTCACGGATAACCTTTGCAGTCGGCGCAGACATTTCTTTAAGACTGTCAAGCGACTGTTCCGCTTTGATATGCTGTACAGTACCCAAAATCGCATTTATCGTTATAACTACAAATATTACGATCGCACTTTCTATATCGCCGAGCACACCGGATATAATCGCCGCAATAATAAGAATTATAACAAGAAAATCCTTGTACTGCTCCAAAAACAATATAAACGGATTTTTCTTTTTACCCTCCGCAAGTTCGTTTTTGCCGTACTTTTTCTGATTTTCCTTTGCTTGATTTTGCGTAAGACCATTTTCATCAGTCCCGAGCATTTTAAGCACATCTTCTTTTTTCATTTGATATGGGTTCATAATCAATTCCTCCATCTTCTCACTTATGCCGCAAACAAAAAAGCAAGACTTTTTATTGCAGCACAAAAAATTATCTGCAATAAAAGTCTTGCTTCGTAGAATATGATACGGTTCTTCCGAACGTGTATTGACGACATCATATTACGCATATAAAATGCGCAAGCTACTCCCCTTTATTGATTGTATAATATCATATTATTACCAAACTGTCAACTGAATATTCTAAATTTATTCGGCAATTATACTTCCGTCACGTCCGAACATACTTCCGATATTGATATTACCGAAATTATCAACTTTTTTACCGTCCATAAGGAATTGAACACGCTGAATGTTGTCAAGCTCGGTAAGCGAATCAACGATTGAATATATCGTCATTTTCTCTTTTTCCGCAGTACCCGAATTTTTATCGGTAAAATTAGCTTTGAAATTTACAAAGCAAATATTATCCGAAGTTTCCACACTCAAAAGTACGGTATCCTTGCTGAGCGGTACTGACAGTTCCTTGTTTTCAGGACCTTTGATAAGTTCATTTATAATATATTGTGCCAAAGGTTGTTGGTCGGTGACTTTAATTGTTCTTGTTTCCATAACAAGCTTGTTGCCGTCTTTATTTGGAAAATACAATGCAATTTCACGTGTTTCACTGTTATATGTATCGGTTGACAGATTAATGTCTTGATTTCTCAAATACCCTATAATCGAGCCGTCCGCCGTTGCAATATCCTTGCCCTCAACAATTACTTTAACACTGTCAACACTGCTGATTGCACACAACGATTTCACAACTGCATAAACCGCAAGCACATCTTTTGTATTGTCGCCTGTCAAAAATTCACCTGAAAAGTTTACAACAATATTACCGGAATCAACGTCGTTAAGCGACAGCAACTTCGTATTTTTTTCAATAATTTTCATATAACGGCTGTTGTCGGGACCTTTCATAAGTGCCTCAATTACAGACTCCGCAAGTTCCTTATCGTCCTTATATTTAATTTCACGATTTTCCATAACTATCGAAGTCGCCGTTTCATTAAAGAAATACAGTTCACTGTTGTAGCGATAACTGCCGTAATCTTTTTTTATAAGTATTCCGACAACCGCCGCCACTGTCAGCACCGCAACCGCAACGATAGCTATTACTCCCTTTTTACTTTTCATTCTGTCCTCCAATAGTAATCTTGTAAGGTAAACGTATTGTGAATACACTGCCTATATCCGACACATTTGCAACGTCTATAGTACCGTTATGCATAAGTACAGCCTCTTTTGTGATAGCAAGTCCAAGACCCGTTCCGCCGGTATCTCTCGCTCTCGAATCGTCAAGTCTGTAAAAACGTTCAAATATTCTGTCACGCTCGCCCTCCGGTATTCCCGGACCGTTGTCCTCAATTTTTATTGTCAGATAGTCATTATCAGCCGTAAGGTCGATATGGACAAAACCGCCCTCCGGCGAATATTTAATCGCATTATCCGCGATATTGTATATCGCCTCATACATTTTGTCATAGTCAAGCAAAATCGGGCTAAATTCTGTCTGATGATTGTCAACATATATAACAATATCCTTTGCATTTGCAATCGGTGTGAGTTTTTTTACAACCTGACTTATAAGCGACTTAATATCGACTTCTTCAAGTTTCAGCGAATTACCGCCTGCGTCAAGTTTTGTAAGCACAAGCAGTCTTTCGACAATTCTTGTAAGTCTGTCAACCTCGTCCGACATATCGCCGAGGAATTCCTTTACCATAGCCGGATCGGGATTTTCTGCCGCAACAAGACTGTCGCATATAAGTTTTATACCAGCCATAGGGGTTTTAAGTTCGTGTGACGCGTCCGAAACAAACTTACGTCTTTTTTCTTCCAAAAGTTCAAGTTCGTCACACATATAATTAAGCATTTGTGCCATTTGTGCAATCTCATTATGACCTTTAACTTCAACATGCTTTGAGAAATTACCCTTTGAAATTTCCTTTGCAACGGCAATAAATTCTTCAATCGGTGACGTTATAATATAGCTCATACCCAAACTAAGCATACCGATAAGAATTACAATAAGCGTACTGAAAACTATAAGACTGTTCCTTGTCGTTCGGACTGTATCATCAATCGTGTTTATCGATTCTGCCAAATACACACTTCCGATTATTTCACCGCTGAATGTTACAGGCACCGCAACGCTTATAAGACGCATATTGTTTTCGCCTGTCGTTATAATATCGGCTTGTTCGCCGTCAAGCGCACGTTTTAAAACGTCACGCATAAAAACCTTGCCGATAAGCTGTGATTCTTCGTTCGTGTCATACAAAACCGAATACGATTTATTTGTCACAACACCTCTTATATTCGTACCTGCAAGGCTTCGCTCAACAACATCCGAAAACTTTTGAGCCGAAGTCGCAGATGTATCACTTCCCCATACGTCCGCAATGGTTTCAGATATAATATTCGCCTTTGCAAACATATTTATCGTTTCCGTACTGTACAGATTTTCGCTAAGCAGACTGATTATATAAATACTCATCAAAACAAGCGTTGTAACAATAATTGCAAGATAAGTTGCAATCATCGTAAAACGCATTGAATTGGTGATGTTTTTAATCTTTTCCTTAATCCTTCTTATAATAGTAACCAACTCCCCACTTTGTCTTTATATATGAAGGCTCGGCAGGATTTTTCTCAATTTTTTCTCTAAGCCTTCTTATATGAACGTCAACCGTTCGTACATCACCCGGATAATCAAAGCCCCACGCTATATCCAAAAGATTTTCTCTTGTATAAACCTTACCCGGATTTCTCATAAACAGTTCCAAAAGGTCAAATTCCTTGCTTGTAAGTTCAATAACCTTATCATTTATCACAACGCGTCTGAAATTATAGTCCAAAGTTATATCGCCCGATATGATAAGCTTGTCCCTTTCGCCTTTCGGTGCAGGATTTACTCTGCGCAAAATCGCCTTGATTCTTGCCGTAACCTCACGAATGTTAAAAGGCTTGGTTATATAATCGTCCGCACCGTATTCAAGTCCGAGTATCTTATCTATATCTTCACTTTTCGCCGTAACCATAATTATAGGTACATTTGAAAAACTTCTTATCGTACGGCATACGGTAAATCCGTCCACTTTCGGCAACATCAAATCAAGCAAAATTAAGTCTATGCTTTCATCATGTGCAAGACGAATAGCCTCCTCACCGTCAAATGCAGTCACTACCGCATAACCGTCTTGCTCAAGGTTAAACTTTATACCTTTCACCAAAAGTTTTTCGTCATCTACCACTAATATTTTCATCTGTCCCATCCTTTCAACTCACTGTAATATTTATATTAATTAAAAAACAGATTTATTCTACCGAAATATATTCCTTAATATCCTCAAATTTCTTCTCACTTATTCCCGACACCTTCATTATCTCCTCTATTGACATAAAAGGGCCGTTTTCCTGTCTGTATTTGATAATTCTTTCAGACATTTTCTCTCCGATACCTTTCAGCTTTACAAGCTGTTCTGTATCTGCGGAATTGATATTGATTTTACCGTCGGTGACTTCTTTCGTGTCCGATTCATACGGAATATAATCCTCCGTTGCCACGGTTTCCATAACAAAAGCGTCTTTTTCAAAGTGTTCAACGGCAAATCCGCCCAAAACCAACAATACAAAAATGATTATGTATAAGAATATTTTTGATTTTTTGTTCAAAACTAACATTTTGCTACCTCTGAAAATGTGTTATATTAATAGTATAACATAAATTTTTCATTTTTTCATCTTTTTTTACGAATTTAAAGAAAATTTTATTGCAATATAATTAGAATTTCGATATAATAGTAAATTGAGATATAATGTATTAAAATTAGAATATAGATTTATGGAGGCAATGATACTATAATGAAAAAGAAAAGGTTAATTTCTTTACTGCTTGCGGCATTTATAACGGTTATGCCGCTATCATTTTCTTTTGCGGCACCGACTCCGGAGCCGACTACTGATAACACAACTTCAACCGTAACTTCACCTGACGGAACAACCAGAACAGTAACTTCCGACGGCAATGATGTAAAATCAACACCAAAGGCAACCGAAAGCACAGATACATCAAGCGATACGGAAACAACATCCGCAACCGAAACACCGTCAGATACTTCATCGGATACATCAAGCACATCTGATACAACTTCGCAAAGCGATACAGATACAACATCGCAAAACGCAAATTCACTTCCGAACGGCATAACTATGGAAGATCCGTCACTTACGCCTCCGAACGTGCAGTATGCACAGTCCGCACTTCTTATGGATATGGCGTCGGGACGAGTTTTATACAGTAAAAACCTTGACGAAAAAGTTTACCCTGCAAGTACAACAAAGATTATGACAGCTATACTTGCACTTGAAATGGGTAATATGGACGATACGGTAACCGCCACATATGACGCGCTGAAATCAATAACTCTTGAAGATTCTCATATGGGTATACTTACCGGCGAGGAACTTACTTTAGACCAACTTGTAAAAGGTATGCTTGTATACAGTGCCAATGATGCGGCAAATGTTATTGCAATTCACATTGCAGGCTCGCTGGACGCATTTGTCGATTTGATGAATCAAAAGGCACAGGAATTAGGAATGACAGGCACTCACTTCGTAAATCCTTGCGGTTCACATGACGATAACCACTATACAACGGCTCGCGACCTTGCAATACTTGCAAAGTACGCAATGAAAAACGATCAATTCCGTGAAATTGTAAAAATGCCTATATACAAAATTCCGGCAACAAATAAGTATGCATCAGAGCGTATTCTTGTAAATACAAACCTATTCCTCGGAACATCACGTTCGACTTACTACTATTACCCACCGGCAATAGGTATTAAAACAGGTCACACCTCACAAGCCGGATACTGTCTTGTATCAGCCGCTTCATATAACGATACTGAATTTCTTGCAATCGTTATGAACTGTAAAAACGTAGATACAAAGGAACAGGCTTATTCATATATCGATTCAAAGACTTTGTTCAATTTTGGTTTTGATAATTACACACATCAACCGCTTGCGGCAGTCGGAGATATAGTTTCCGATTCAAAGGTTTATGAGGCAAAACAAGATATGCGTGTTGCTGTAACTGTTGAAAACGACGTGTCAGCACTTATTCCGAGCGGTGAAGGCAACGCAGAGCAAATAACAACGAATATCGATATGCCCGAAAAATTAGAGGCACCTATTACAAAAGGTGACGTACTTGGTACAGTGACATATTCATATAAAGGTATTGAAGTCGGTTCGGCTAACCTTATCGCAACAAATGATGTTGAAAGAAATAATATTCTTCACGCATTCCACCTTGTGTTAAAGGTTATAACAAGTCCATTCTTCTTCATTCCGGCAATACTTCTTATACTTCTTATTATGTACGCCAGATATCAGAAGAAGAAACGCGAAAGACAAAGACGTATTCAGCAGTTAAAGAAAAACAGACAGCGTTCATCATCAGAAAATGAAACAGGTACACGCACACCAAACAGAAATGCATCAAGAACAGAAAGAATTGACCGCGAAACAAAAGGTTCAAATTCAAGATACAGAAGATAATAAACGAAGATAAAACAAAAGGCAAGCCACATCTATAGCTTGCCTTTATTTTTTAACCGTTTCAAAACTACCTATTCAAAAATTCATCAATTAATTTTTTCGATTCTTCAAAAGGATTTTTACTGCTTACATAATGTATCCTATCGTCGCGTCTGAACCACGTAAGCTGACGTTTGGCATAACGGCGTGAGCTTTGCTTTATGAGTTCTACGGCATCTTCAAGGCTCATTTTACCGTCATAATAGTCCATAACTTCTTTATAGCCTATACCCTTCATTGAATTTAATTCCTGCGTATAGCCCATATCCATAAGACATTTAACTTCCTCCAAAAGTCCGCTTTTTATCATAATATCGACACGTCTGTTTATTCTGTCATACAGTACGTCCCTATCCCAATCAATACAAATCATAAGCGGATTATATCGGCTTTCAACTCGCTTTGTTTCCTCTTGGTGTTTAGAAATCGGTTTGCCTGTCGTTTTATAAAACTCTATCGCACGAATAATACGTCTGACGTTATTAGGGTGCAGTCTTTCAGCTGACTCCTTATCAAATTCCGCAAGCATATCGAGCAAATATTCACTGCCTTTTTCCTCTGCTGTCTTTTGCAGTTTTTCACGAAGTTCGTAATCAGTGTCAATCTCACCGAATGTAACGTCATTTACAACAGAATTTATATAAAGTCCCGTACCGCCTGCCATTACGGCAATTTTGCCGCGGCTGGTAATATCGGCGATAGTCTTATGTGCAAGCTCGGTATAGTCCGCAACACTGAACTCATCATCAGGTTCAAGAAAACCGATAAGATGATGAACGGCTTGACTCATTTCTTCCGCAGTCGGTTTTGCCGAGCCTATATCCATATATTTATAAATCTGCATACTGTCGGCACTGACGATTTCACCGCCGACATAATTTGCAATATCAATCGCAAGTGCCGTTTTTCCCGACGCGGTCGGTCCGACAACAACAATAAGAGGTATCTTAGACAATTCTCTTAAACTCCTTTTCAAGTTCCTTTTTGCTCATTGTTACTATAATAGGTCTGCCGTGAGGGCAAGTATTAATATTTTTAAGCCTTAACACATTTCTCACAAGCGTTTCCATTTCTATCTTACTCATACGCATATTCGCTTTAACCGCCGATTTACACGCAATCGTATATAAAAGTCTTTCGTTCTTTTCCGTTATAAGCTCTTTCCTCAGTTCCTCGCCTTGTGCGACAAGTTCAAGCACAAGCGGTTCAACCTCACCGAGTTCAACTTCACCCGGCACACTTCGTACAATAACCGCGTCATCACCGAATTCTTCCGACTCAAAGCCTATATCGTCAAAAAGCTGTTTATTATCACGATACGCAGTCATTTCACTGCCCGTAAGATTTACTATAACAGGCTCGATAAGCATTTGTGACGCAACTTGTTTTGACGCAATATCTTTCTTCAATTCTTCATATTTCAAACGTTCGTGTGCCGCGTGCTGGTCTATAATCATCATTTCGTCGTCCTTTTCGGCTATGATGTACGAATCAAAAACCTGACCGACTATTTCAAAATATTCGTCTGCAAAAACAGTTTCTTCGCGTTTCGGAACTTCGGTTTCAACATTTTGCTCTGTCGGCTTTTCTTCCTTGACAGTTTCAACTCTTACTGTTTCAGTAACAGGTCTTTCCTCGGTCTTTATCTCTTCAACTTTGACTTCTTCCGCTTTAACCGCGTCCTTTTTTGGAAGTATTCCGTTTGTTTCCGCCTTCGGAGTTTCAAGCGATACAGTTCTTGTATAAGGAATTTCGGGTTGTCTTGATTTTATAAAATCGGGTTTTAGTGATACAAAATTATTTTGTGTTTTAGTGTCCCCAACTTTATCCGTTTTATTGTCACTCACCGAATTATTTTTAGTGTCCCCACTGTTTTTCAGGAAATGATTTTCTCGTGGATTATATGCGGTCGTTTCCGGACGTTTTGTCATTGTCTTCGGAAGTGCAACCGCAAGGTCGCTTAGATTTAACTGTCCCTTTGGCGTATCACGTTTAAATTCTTCCGAAGTACGCTCGATTTTCGGTACATTCGGTATTTCGTAAAGTGCGTTTTTCACACCGTAATACACCGCATTATAAACCGCCTTTTCATCTGAAAACTTCACTTCAAGTTTTGTCGGGTGAACGTTAATGTCAATAAGTGACGGATTGATTTCTATATTAAGTATCGCCATAGGGAATTTGCCTATCATAATCTGATTTTTATAGGCATTTTCAAGTGCGGCGATTATTGTTCTGCTTGTTATGTATCTTCTGTTTACAAAAAAGCTCTGATAATTTCGCTTAGGCCGTGCAAGAGTTCCCTTGCCGATAAGACCTGTAATTTTAATGCCGTCCGATTCGTATTCTACAGGAATTGTACCCTTTGCATAATCTCTGCCGTAAACTGTATAAACCGAATTTTCAAGCGAATTATCGCCCGGTGAAAACAATTTTTCTTTGTTGTCGATTATCAGCTTAAAGGATATTTCGGGATGTGCGAATATAAATCTTGTCATTATATCCGTTATGTATCCTGCCTCAGTTGCGTCTTTTTTCAAGAATTTGCGTCTTGCAGGTGTGTTGAAAAACAGATTTTCGACAAGTATCGATGTACCGTCGGGAATACCTGCCTCGTCAGAAGAAAGTATTTCTCCGCCTTTGCACGTTACACATACGCCTGTTTCATCCTCGTGTCGCTTTGTAAAAAGTTCAACTTCGGCAACAGCACCTATACTTGAAAGTGCCTCACCTCTGAAACCAAGCGTATAAATTGCGTCAAGGTCACTGCTCGTCTGCACCTTACTTGTCGCATGGCGTAAAAAGCATATTTTCGCATCCTCCTCCGACATACCGCTGCCGTTGTCACTGATGCGCATATATATGCTTCCGCCCTTTTTTATCTCCACGCTTATCAGAGTTGCACCGGCATCTATGCTGTTTTCAACAAGTTCCTTTATAACGCTTGACGGACGTTCAACAACTTCACCCGCCGCTATTTTATTTGAAACTTCACTGCTCAGTACATGAATTTTTCCCATTTTAAACCCTTTCAACCGTTAATATTCGTGACCTTAACAGCCACAAATGTTTATATTTCCTTCGCCCTGTTTGCCAATTCGTAAAGCTTATTCATCGCCTCAATCGGTGTGTACGTTGTGACGTCCATATTTTTAAGTTCATCTGCTATTTCATTTGCTATACCGTCACCGAAACCGATTTGATTTGTTGCGTCCCCGTGTTTCTTCGCCGTATGTTCTACAACGATTTCATCATTCTCAATCTTTTTCAAAATCTTCTTTGCACCGTTGATTACCTCTTTCGGAACACCAGCAAGTGCCGCAACTTCAATACCGTAACTGTCGTCCGCACCGCCTCTGACGATTTTACGCAAAAACGTAATATCGTCACCGCGTTTCTTAACGGCAATTCTGTAATTTTTAACACCGTCAAGTTCTTCTTCGAGTTCGGTAAGCTCGTGATAATGAGTTGCAAAAAGCGTCTTTGCGCCGATTTTGTGCTTATTTTGTATGTACTCAACAACCGCCCAAGCTATCGACAATCCGTCAAAAGTGCTTGTACCGCGTCCGATTTCATCAAGAATAATAAGTGATTTTGACGTTGCATTCTTCAAAATGTGGCTTACTTCCGTCATTTCAAGCATAAACGTACTCTGTCCCGACGAAATATCGTCAGACGCACCGACTCTTGTAAAAATCTTGTCCACAATACCGATTTTAGCCGACTTTGCAGGCACAAAACTTCCGATTTGCGCCATAAGAGTTATAAGTGCAACCTGTCGCATATACGTTGACTTACCTGCCATATTCGGACCTGTTATAATAATCATTCGGTCGTCATCGTTATTCAAAAGAGTGTCATTCGGTACAAACATCGAATTTTTTGACATTTTCTCAACAACAGGGTGTCGTCCGTCCGTAATTTCGATTTTGCCGTTATCCGATATTTCAGGCATGGTAAAGTTGTTTTTGTATGCAGTCTGTGCCAGCGACAAAAGTACGTCAGTCGTTGCGATAATATGTGCCGCATTTTTCAAACGCTCGATTTCCTCACTCACGCTTGTTCTGACCTGTTCAAAAACATAGCTTTCAAGCGTCACGATTTTTTCCGATGCACCGAGAATTGTGTTTTCGATTTCCTTTAGTTTCGGAGTAATGTATCTTTCACAGTTTGCAAGCGTTTGCTTTCTTATATAATAATCGGGTACGTCTTTTATCGCCGATTTTGTAATCTCTATATAGTAACCGAAAACCTTGTTATAGCCGACTTTCAGCTTGCTTATGCCCGTTGATTCACGTTCTTCATTTTCAAGTGCCGCAAGCCACTTTTTACCGTCACGCATTGCAATACGCAAATTGTCGATTTCCTCATTAAAGCCCTCTTTTATAACATTGCCGTCACGCAAAAGTGCCGGCGGTTCGTCATTTATCGCTCTTTCAAGCAAATCGCACACATCTTCAAGCAAATCAAAATTTTTACGCATATCACCAAGCATCGGTGACTTTACGTTGCTTAAAGTGTACTCAAGTTCAGGTAACTGTAAAAGCGTCATTTTAAGTGCAATTAAATCTTTCGGTGTAACAGTGCCAAGCGAAATACGGCTGATTATTCTTGATATATCATACGTTCCGGAAAGCACTGCCGAAAGGTCATCGCGGAGCATTATATTCTCCGTAAGCTCCTTTACCGAATACAATCTCTTGTTTATCTCAATAGGATTGATAAGCGGCTTTTCAATCCACTGTTTTAAAAGTCTTGCACCCATTGACGTTTCTGTATTGTCAAGCACCCACAAAAGCGAACCTCTTTTAACCTTGTCACGCATTGTTTCGGTTATTTCAAGGTTACGTCTTGTATTCACGTCAATATCCATATACTGATTAACTTCGTATGTATTAATCGTGTTTAAATATGTAAGACTTGTTTTTTGCGTATGTTCCAAATACGCAATCATAGCACCGACCGCACGAACCGCATAAGGTTTTGTGTCAAGTGCTATTTCCGACAAGGAATTTTTACCGAACTGCTGCAGGATATTCTTTTCAAATTCCGAATTTTCAAAGAAATCGTCCGTACATTCGTCGGGAGTTATATGAAATCTCAACTCAACCTGTGCAGATAATTTTTCCGCTGCGTCCGAATTTAAGAGTATTTCTTTTGGCTCATATCTCGCTATTTCGTTTAGTGCCTCGTCCGCTCCGCTAATTTCGGTTGTATAAATCTCACCCGTTGAAATATCCGAAACCGCAAATCCGTATTTGTCACGCTGACTGTATATAACCGCAAGATAATTATTATTCTTTTCGTCAAGCAACTCCTCATCAACAACCGTACCCGGCGTCACTACACGAATAACCTCACGTTTTACAATACCTTTAGCGGTTTTAGGGTCCTCAACCTGTTCGCATATAGCAACCTTATACCCCTTTTCAATCAGCTTTGCAATATAAACCGACGCACTGTGAAAAGGAACGCCACACATTGGTGCGCGTTCCGAAAGTCCGCAGTCTTTACCTGTAAGCGTTATTTCAAGCTCCTTTGAAGCTTTTATGGCATCATCAAAAAACATTTCATAGAAATCACCCAATCTGTAAAATAATATACAGTCCTCGTATTCCTCCTTTGTTTTCAGATATTGAGTCATCATCGGCGTCATCTGCTCTTTTGCCATTCCGCTTTATCTCCTTGTCTTTAGATTTGTGTATAAATTAGTGACAGCCGCCGCAAGTGCTGCAATCATGCGTACAGTTTGGATCTTGTCCTGTGATGTAGAAATTCAGCATTTGATTAACTTGATTAACCATTGCATCAAATTCTTTCTTTGCATCAATGTACTTCTTTATTGATTCCGATTTTTCAAGCATTTCTTCAAATGCTTCGTTATTCTTCTGTATAGCCTCTTCACGCGAAATCTTGTTGTTTTGCATATCGCGTGCAAGGTTCATTCTCTGCAAGTTGAATTCCTTTAAAAGTGCCTGTGCCTCGTCATCATTTTCTTGTAAAATCTCGGCATTCTTTGCATTTTTCATTTCTTCTGAATTTTGGATAAGTTCTCCAAGTTCTCTTGTCTTTTCGATTATTTCGTTCATATTATTAAATTCCTTTCTTATTCTGCAATCTCACCGTTAAGGCTCCATGTGTGTGCCTCGGTAATTCTTACGTCTATATATTTTCCTATAAGCGATTTATCGCCCTTAAAGTTTACTATCTTTGAACTGTCACAACGGCCCGAAAGTGTTGTTTCATCATTCTTGCTTACACCGTCGACAAGCACCTTTTCAACCCGTCCTACATACGCCTCATTTTTGCGTTTTGAAATTTCATTCTGTACTTCCAAAAGCTTGTTGAAATTCTCGTGTATTTCTTCGTCTGTAAGTACAAAATCAAGCTTTGCCGCAGGAGTTCCCTCACGTCTTGAATATATAAATGAGAATATGTTATCATACTCAACCTTACGAAGTACGTCAAGTGTTTCCTCAAAATCTTCCTTTGTTTCCGTTGGAAAACCGACTATAATATCGGTTGAAAGAGAAATGTTCGGTATTCTCTTTTTAACCTTTTCAATCTTTGCAAGATAATCTTCTTTTGTGTACTTTCTGTTCATTTCTTTCAAAATCTTGTTTGAACCTGCTTGAACAGGAAGATGAAGTTGTTTACAAACCTTGTCACATTCCGCCATCGCGTCAATAAGTTTATCGCTCAAATCCTTTGGGTGTGATGTCATAAATCTGATACGTTCAACGCCCTCAATATCATTTACCATACGAATAAGGTCTGCAAAGTCAACATCTGTGTCAAGATCTTTGCCGTATGAATTTACATTCTGTCCCAAAAGTGCAATTTCACTGCACCCTCTTGCCACAAGTTCCTTAACTTCGGCTATAACCGCCTCAGGTGTACGGCTTCTTTCACGTCCGCGTACATACGGTACAATACAGTATGAGCAGAAATTGTTGCAGCCGTACATTACAGATACCCATGCTTTTTTATCATCGTCACGCATAATAGGAATATCCTCTGCGATTGCACCGTCACAGCTGTCAATATCGACAACTGTTTTCTTTTCGTGAATTGCTCTGTATAAAAGCTCCGGCATTTTGTAAAGTGCGTGTGTTCCGAAAACAAGGTCAACGTGTTCGTGTACTTTTTTGATTTTCTCGGTAATATGCTCCTGTTGTACCATACAACCGCATACACCGATAACCATATCTTTTCTTTCTTCTTTGATGTGCTTTAAAATACCGAGTCTGCCGAAAACCTTTTGCTCCGCATTTTCACGCACCGCACAAGTATTATATATAACAACATCAGCTTTGTTGCTGTCGTCCGTAAAATCAAACCCCGCCTGTCTTAGCATACCTCTTATACGTTCGGTGTCGTTTTCATTCTGCTGACAACCATATGTTTCGGTAAGCGCTAATTTTGCGTGTCCGTTTTGAGCAGCATAACGCATATTTTCTTCTTTGAGTTTCATTATATAGCTTTCTTGCTCCGCCATCTGCTCCTTAGTTATAAGCTTTGCCATTTACATTTCTCCTATACTTCAAAAGTAAAGTTAATTATATCACATTTAAATTGTAATTACAACTTAAAATTCATAATCGCAAACACGTCTTTCCGCTACATACGGACGCACATACGTTGCACCGACAGCTTTGTGTTCAGGGTGATTTTGGTAAGTGTTTAAATCCTCTTTTGTTTCAAACTCCGATACAAGTACTACATCTGACGCAGCGTCTGTATCGTTGAAATTAAGTCCGACTTCAATGTTTACCAAAACATTTATTTTACCCTTTAAAGCTTCGAGATTTTCCTTTATATCCTTTGCTCTCTGCTCTTTATCTTCACTCTCTGCCATTCTCCACATTACTATATGCTTAACCACGTTAAATTCCTCCTAAATACATATACATTTATTATATCATCTTATTTTAATTTTTTCAATAAAATATGTGGTTTTTATTAAAAAATAGTGGTATAATAAACCCATAAATATCTGAAAGGACAGATTATTGTGAAAAAGCTTTTAAAAACAGCAGCGCTTACGGGCGGAATATTATTTGCCGTCAAAGGTTTGGACAACAGAATTGAAGTTACACATTACGATATATCGTCGCCGAAAATCCCCGAAGGATTTGACGGATATAAAATTTTACAAATTTCAGATTACCATGCAGACAGCGTACCGGGGCTGATTGAGGAAATCGAACACGAATCGCCCGACATTATAGTTTCGACAGGCGACCTTGTTCACGACACAGGCTCATACACACCCGGAGTACATCTATGCAAACATCTTATCGATATTGCACCCGTTTATGCGGTAACGGGCAATCACGATTTGTGGCGAAGTGACTACGATGAATTTGAGCGAGAACTTACCGAAGTCGGCGTTAAAACATTGCATGACGAGCGTGTCATTTTAAAGCGTAACGAAAGCGAAATTTCACTTTCGGGAATTGACGATCCGTTTGCTTTAAACAGTGTCAAAATCGCCGAAAATATCGAAAATTCACTTGCGAAACTGCCACGTTACAACGGATATGACATACTGCTTTTTCACCGTGCGAATTTATTCGACAGATTAAAATACCGCGGTTTCAACCTTATTCTTGCAGGTCATATGCACGGCGGACAATTCAGAATACCGAAAGGCAGAGGTGTCGTTGCACCTAAATCAAGCTGGGGCAGTAAATCGTCAATGTTCTTTCCGAAATACTTTGCCGGGCATTACCACGCACCGCACACCGATATGATTGTAAACAGAGGTATAGGCAACCCTATGCTTTTGCCGAGATTGTTTAACCGACCTGAAATAACGGTCATTACATTAAAACACAAAAAGGAGATATAAAAAATGGAAAACAAAAGACCTTTCAAAACAATTTACACTTGTTTCCCGCAAGGAAAACACAAGGTACTTACAATGAGTTACGATGACGGTAAGATTTTCGACAGAAAGCTTATCGAGATTTTCAACAAATACGGTATCAAGGGTACATTCCACCTTAACACAGGCATTATGCCTGTTGATGAGGACAGAATACAGCTTTCGGAAGTCAAGGAACTTTACAAAGGCCACGAAGTATCGTGCCATACAAGCACTCACCCAACTATTGAACGTTGTCCGCTTGACCAAGTTGTTCAGCAAGTAATTGAGGACAGAAAAGCACTTGAGGACGCAGTCGGCTATCCCGTAAGAGGTCTTAGCTACCCTAACGGCTCATACAGCAAGGATATTATCAATCTTCTTCCTGCCTGCGGCATAGAATACAGTCGTGTTGTCGGAAGTACGGACGATTTTGCATTTCCCGACAACTTCCTTGAATGGAAATCTACCTGTCACCACGGTCACAACCTTATGCAGAATGCAGAACGTTTTGCCGACCTACATAAGACACAATATCTTTATATGATGTACGTTTGGGGACACAGTTATGAATTTGACCGCGACAACAGCTGGGATTTAATCGAAGGTTTCTGTAAATTTATCGGCGGACGTGACGATATATGGTACGCTACAAATATTGAAATCGTTGACTATATGAATGCCGCAAAAAATCTTAAATACACCGCTAAGGGAGACAGAGTTTACAATCCTAACGCAATATCTGTATGGATTGAAGTTGACGGTCAACATTACGAAATCAAACCGGGAGAACTTAAAGAAATATGACGGAAAAAGAACTTTTTCCTCCTGTGCGTGATTTATTCGTAAAACGCGGATACAAAGTCAATGCAGAGGTGCGTGACTGTGACGTTACCGCAACGAAAGATGACGAATTTATTATTATCGAGTTAAAGAAAAATTTATCCGTAACACTTTTGGCACAAGGTCTGAAAAGGCTCAAAACAGGTGCAGACGTATATATCGCCGTACCCAAGCCGAAAAAATATTCACTGAAAAAATTCCGCAGCACATTTGCGGTGATAAAAAAACTTGAACTCGGACTTATATTCGTTTCAGTTCGCGGCAGTCATTCATTTGCGGAAATCGTATTTGAGCCGACCGAATTCAAACCGACAACACGCGACTATCGAAAAAGGCGTGAAATTCTCACAGAAATCAACGGCAGAACGATTGACACAAACACAGGCGGTGTGACTAACACCAAAATCATAACCGCTTACACCGAACAATGTATACATATCGCGTGTATCCTTGATATGTACGGCGATTTGTCGCCGAAACGCATAAAGGAAATCAGCGGTATTGACCGCGCGTATAATATTCTAAGAATGAATGTTTACGGTTGGTTTTATAACGTCAAAAAAGGAGTCTACGGTATAACGACAGAAGGACGCAAAGGACTTTTGGAATATCCCGAACTTGAAAAATACTATACCGAACTTTTACAAGAGAATAAAGAAAACGGCTCACCTTTGTGAGCCGTTCAGACTGTCGACAAATTGTCCGGAACGTGCAATATATTATATTTTTATATTTTAAAGTTTAATTTATAGCTATAAAAAGCAACAGGCAAGCCTATCTTCGATATATGGCTTGCCTGTGCACTTTTTGTGAAAATAAACTCTAGCGTACAACCGTACGCCGACGAGTTCATTTTCGCAAAATCCGAACTAATTTCTCGACCTCTGCCAGCGTGTAGACACTTTTGTCTACACGCTGAACGGCTCACCTTTGTGAGCCGTTTTTTGAATTGCTTTTCTTTAATATTCTTGCTTCTTTTAAAAGATAATCTCTGTTATTAAGCTTCGCATCTATAATAACCTCGTCTATCAACTTTCTCAGCACATCGCCGATTTCTCTGCCGGGGCGGTAGCCAAGACGTATAAGGTCCTTGCCGTTTACCGCAAGATGCGAAACAAGATACGGCTGTCTTTCAGCCAAAATCTGCTTATAAATCTGCATTGACGCGTCTATTCTGTTTTTCTTTTCGGGGAAATGCTCAAGATTTTTCGCCATATTGTCCGCCGTTTGCAGTATCAAAAGTTTTTCAAAAAGCACCTCACCCGTTCTTGCCATCATTCGCTTAACAGCAGGCAACGACGGCTCAACTCTTACATCATGATTTTCAACAAGTATCGAAACTTCACGAATTGTGTCGTTATCCATACGCAATCTGTGCATAAGGTCAACCGCAATTTTACAGCTTTCTCTGTGATGTCCGTAAAAATGAATTATACCGTTTTGGTCCGTACTCGAACAACACGGCTTGCCAATATCGTGCATAAGTGCCGCCCATCTCAATACCAAATCATTCGGCGTACACTTAACGGTGTGCATAATATGTTCACCGACATCATAAATATGATACTTGTTTCTCTGCGGTTCACCGAAACATCTTTCAAGTTCCGGCATTATATATTGCAGCAGTCCGCACTCGTGCAATTTTCGGATATAGTCGGGATTTTCTGAAAGAAGTATTTTATTCACTTCCTCCAAAATTCTTTCATGACTGACTTTTTTTATAAGCACCGCACATTTTTTTATTGATTTCCATGTTTCGTCCTCAATTCTGAACGAAAGCACCGCACTGAAACGTATCGCTCTTAACATTCTAAGTGCGTCCTCTTTAAATCGTTTTTCGGGATTACCTACACATCTGATTATCTTATTTTCAATATCACGCTGACCGCCGAAATAATCAATTATTCCCGTTTTCGGCAAATACATCATCGCATTTATGGTAAAATCGCGTCTTGCACAATCTTCCCTTGCATCATCGACAAAACATACACTCTGCGGATGTCTGCCGTCACTGTATTCACCGTCAGTTCTGAACGTGGTAACTTCATAACCTGTCTTGTTGTGAACAACCGTAACCGTACCGTGCTTTATACCCGTATCAATCGTACGGCGGAAAAGTTTTTTCACTTCTTCAGGTCTTGCACTCGTTGCAATGTCGTAATCATGCGGAGTTTTGCCCATAATCGTATCACGCACCGCACCGCCTGCCACAAACGCAGAAAAGCCGTCTGTTTTCAGGCGACTTAAAATATTCATAACGCTGTCAGGCAGTATAAACTCCATAATTTTCCCCTTTTTACCCCTTATTCTCTGTAAAAATTATAAATCTTATACTCGATATATGTCAATAGTTTTGTATATAATGTAAATTGAATTTAATATTCTGCTTGCAACTATCCCCTATTGCTCATTTTGTTCCTTGCACATCTCGATACACTGCTTTATCACCGCATTTATTCTTTCAATCTGTGTATCTGTCAACCGTTCCATTTCTTCAATCAATATCGATGCGGGATCACGTCCTTTTATCAAATAGTCGGGAGTAGTTTCGAGAATTTCACAAAATTTTATAAAGTTTTCAAGTTTCAAAGCTTTCTTACCGGATTCCGTTCCTGAAATCATCTGTATACTGACATCCATTTTTTCAGCCAAATACTCCTGCGTATACCCAAGCTCAATTCTTCTCTTTTTAACTCTCTTTCCTATATCCTCAAACAATTTCTTATTCATATTACCACTCCAGATAAAATACTGTATTTTATCTTAGCGTGCCATACGCTGACAGAGGTCGAGAAATCAGTTCGGATTTTGCGAAAATGGACTCGTCGGCGTACATGGGTACGGTAGAGTTTATTTTCACAAAAAGTGCATAGGCAAGCCTATGCACTTTGCGGACAATTTATCGCCCTTTGAGATAAAATACTAATTGTATTTTATCAACTATCAGTTTAAATTATAATCAAGAAACAGTTTAATTTATTAAAATAATGGTTGACTAATATGTTGATTTATGTTATACTCTTTTCAGTTGGTAATTATTTATCAACAAAAAAACATTCAGTCATTACGCTTCCCCAATTACAGCATTTGACTGAATGTTTTTTCTTTTATGAACCGTTCTGCAAAACCGTAACGGCTTTGCAGACAATCTGTCTTTTATTACATAGTTTCTATTTCGTGAATTTTTTTAATTCTGTCGGCATGTCTGCCGCCTTGAAATTCCGCTTCAAGATAAGTGTCAACAATCATATTTGCAAGCTCTCTGCCCAAAACACGACCGCCCATACAAATAACATTTGCGTTATTATGTTCCTTTGACATTTTCGCACTGAACACATCACCGCAAAGTGCCGCTCTTATACCCTTAAACTTATTTGCCGCCATTGATATTCCTATACCTGTACCGCAGATAAGTATACCGCATTCACATTCACCGTCAAGAACAGCCTTGCATACAGGCTTTGCACAATCGGGATAATCAACGCTTGCCTCACTGTATGTTCCGAAGTCTTTAAGCTCAATACCCTTTTCCTTTAAATGTTCGATTATATGTCCTTTTAGTTCAAAACCACCGTGGTCACTGCCTATTGCTATCATTTGCTTTCTCCTTTTTCTTTGTTTTCTCTTTCTTCAAGCTCTCTTTCGGCTTGAGATTTTCTTATATAATACGGTTTCATTTCAAGATACGATTGCGTTTCACCGCGTTTTGCCTTATCAAGCGCAAGTGCCGCAATCGATGACGCTCTTGAATTTAATGCATTTGCAGGTGGGAATATCGCCTTGTCACCAAGTTTTTCTTTAATATATTCCCTATGCACCTTAACACCGTCACCGACAAATATAGTATCAAGAAATTCACCGCAGCTTTCAAGACATTCATCAATGCTGATTGCCTCAGGCTCTCCGATTTCCTTAAAACCCTCGTCCCAAATATAGCTTGCCGTAAACACATTGTCACGTCTTGCGTCCATTATCGGCACAATTATATGCTCCGCATACGGCACGTTATACGCAAGTGCCTCAAGCGTTCCTACGCTCACCACAGGTTTGCCCGTTGCGTGTGCAAGTGCCTTGACAGTTGCAACACCTATACGAAGTCCTGTAAACGAACCCGGTCCGATAGCCGCCGCAAATATGTCAATATCTTGAACGTTCAATTCAAGTTCTGACAAAATCTGTTCTATCATTGTCATAATCTTCTGCGAATGAGTTTTTTTATGATTTAAAATATACTCACCAAGCAAAAGCTCATCTTCCATAACCGCAACAGTAGCGACATTGGACGAGGTATCTATTGCAAGAACTCTCATTTTTCTGCCTCCGTTTTTTGAATTTCGATTTTTCTGTAATTATCGTGACGACTGTAATCCTTCGATATAGTAACGTCATATCGTTTTTCGGGAAGTATGTCGTCAATAAGCTGCGGCCATTCGATAACGCTTACACCGTCGCCGTAAACATATTCTTCATAGCCGATTTCATACATTTCATCACTGTCTGCTATGCGGTACACATCAAAATGATACAAAGGAAGTCTGCCGCTGTATTCATTCACAATCGTAAAAGTCGGACTTGTGATAGGCTCGTCAATTCCGAGTCCCTTTGCAAGTCCCTGCACGAATGCTGTTTTGCCAACACCCAAATCACCGTACATACAAAGTACGTCACCTGCCTCTAAAGTTTTGGAAAACTCCTCGGCAAATTTTTGTGTTTCTTCATAACTGTTTGACTCAAATTCCATAATTAAAATAACCCTGTTATCTTTCCGTCTGCATCAACGTCTATATTATCAGCCGCCGGCACTTTCGGAAGTCCCGGCATAACCATTATATTACCCGTTTCAACAACGATAAATCCCGCACCGTTTGAAATTCTTACGTTGCTCACCGTAATTTCAAAATTTTCAGGTCTGCCCAAAAGTTTTGCGTTGTCAGACAATGAATACTGCGTCTTTGCCATACATACAGGCTTTTTATCAAGACCGAGTTCTTCAAGTCTTGCAATCTGCTTTTGTGCTTTCGGTGTGTAATTAACACCCTTACCGCCGTAAATTTTTGTCACGATTTCATTAATCTTATCTTTAATTGACATATCGGTATCGTATGCCGGCTTAAAGTCAGCCTTTTGGTTTTCAACCGCCGAAATAACCTTTCCGGCAAGGTCCAATCCGCCCTCACTGCCTTTTGCAAAGACTTCGCTAAGTGCACATTCTGCACCCAATTCGTGACATCTTTCAATGACAGTGTTAAGTTCTTCTTCACTGTCTGTATCAAAACGGTTTACCGCCACAACAACCGGTACACCGAATGACTTCATATTTTCTATATGCTTTTCAAGGTTTACGATACCCTTTTTCAAAGCGTCAACATTTTCTTCTTTAAGGTCGGTCTTTTTAACTCCGCCGTTGTATTTAAGTGCACGAACAGTCGCAACAATAACAACTGCGTCAGGACTTATTCCGGCCATACGGCACTTAATATCCATAAACTTTTCGGCACCCAAATCTGCGCCGAAACCTGCCTCTGTTATTGTATAATCAGAAAGCTTCATAGCAAGCTTTGTAGCTTGTACACTGTTACAGCCGTGTGCAATGTTTGCGAACGGACCGCCGTGAATAAAGCAAGGTGTGTATTCAAGCGTCTGAACAAGGTTAGGCTTTATAGCGTCCTTCAAAAGTGCCGCCATTGCCCCCTGTGCCTTTAAATCCGAAGCCTTAACAGGCTCACCGCTGCGGTTATATCCGATTATAATTTCACCCAAACGGTTTTTCAAATCCTCCAAATCGTTTGCAAGACAAAGTATCGCCATAACCTCCGATGCAACGGTAATCATAAAACCGTCCTCACGCGGAATACCGTTCACCTTACCGCCCATACCGACAACAACGTGACGTAAAGCTCTGTCGTTCATATCGACAACACGTTTCCAAACAATGTTTGTAACATCAATATCAAGTGCGTTGCCTTGATGAATGTGATTGTCAATCATTGCCGAAAGCAGGTTATTTGCCGCAGTTATAGCGTGCATATCACCTGTAAAATGAAGATTTATATCCTCCATCGGTACAACCTGACTGTAACCGCCGCCTGCAGCACCGCCTTTAATTCCCATAACAGGTCCGAGTGACGGCTCACGAAGTGCCAAAACGCACTTTTTGCCCATATTGGTAAGTGCGTCGCCAAGTCCGATTGTTGTCGTTGTTTTACCTTCACCCGCCGGAGTAGGATTTATTGCCGTAACAAGAATCAGCTTTCCGTTTTCATTGTCCTTAACCTTTCCCCAAAGTTCAGAGGCAATCTTAGCCTTATACTTTCCGTAAAACTCCAAATCGTCCTCTGCTATGCCGATTGATGCGGCAACATCACGGATATGCTTCATTTTTGCATTTTGTGCAATTTCAATATCTGATAGCATATTCATATCCTCCCTTAAATTTTCTATTGTGCATTAAAATGTTAATATCTTTATAAAGTGAAATAGAGCTGAACAGTAAAATTAATCCAGCTCGAAAATATTTAATCGTTATTTAATCAGTTATTATTGAAATAACCTCTGTCCTCACGAACTTTTCTAAGTAGCAAGTCCAATCTGTGTTCAACGTCGTTAAGAACGTCATCAACATATTGGTCTGTATCAGTCTTAATCTCGATAGACTTCTGCTGAGCAGCATTAACAAGCTCATTAGCCTGTTCATATGCAGCCTTTGTAATTTCGTGTTCGTCAATAAGCTGCATTTGGGTTTCTTCGGCATTCTTCTGAATAGCCTCAGCTCTGTTTTCAGCTTCTGACAAAATTCTTTGCCTTTCTTCCTTAACCCACTTTGCTTCCTTTAGTTCGTCAGGGTATACAAGACGAATTTCCTGAATGTAGTCTAAAAGTTCACCCTTGTCAATCATAACCTTTCCGGTTAGAGGTACAGCCGATGCTTTTTCAATAGCCTCCTCCATCATATCGACAATTTCCATGATATCCATATCCATATCCATTTCGTTCAATCCTTTCATCCCTACTTATATTTTTCTTCGATTGTTTCTATTATTTCACAAGGTACAAGACCTGTCAAATCTCCATGAAATCCCGCAAGCTCCTTAACCATGCTCGAACTGATATATGAATACTTCGTATTCGTCATCATAAACATAGTTTCGTATTCGGGGTTAAGAGCCTTATTCAGAAGTGCCATTTGAAATTCATATTCAAAGTCAGCTACGGTTCTCAGGCCCTTAACAATCACCGTTGCATTTTTGCTGGCGGCAAAGTCAACCAATAATCCCGTAAAAGTATCCACTTCCACATTATTCAAATGTTTAGTTACCAAGCGAATCATCTCAACTCTTTTTTCAGCAGAAAAAAGAGGGGTTTTGCTTGCATTGCTTAAAACTCCGACCACCAATTTGTCATAGACACGGCTTGCTCTTTCGATAATGTCAAGGTGTCCGTTAGTTATCGGGTCAAAACTTCCCGGATAAACTGCAATTCTCATTTGTTCTTCTTTCCTCTTAGGCTTATCCCACAAAAGCCGATTTAATTGCTTACATCGTATGATGTAATTTGGGTAGCTGCCGACATTTTAGCGACAGGCTCAATTATTTTTCTTATATACCGTGATATATGTTCTGCCGTACTTTCTCTGTCTGTACATTTCAAGTCCGTCAAAATCATCATGAAAATCAGTTCCGTCACTTTCCAGAACCACTATACCATCCTCGTTTAACAGATTGTTTTTAACAATACCCTCAAGTACAGGTTCGATAAAGTTTTTATTATACGGAGGGTCAAGGAAAATCACATCGAATTTTTCCTTTGCCCTCTCCATATAATCAAAACATGACGTATTAATAATTTCACAGTAATCCGAAAAATCCAAAGAATTTGCATTTTTCTTGATAATATCAATCGAACGCTTGTCTTTATCAAGGCAAACGGCTTTTTTTGCACCGCGTGAAATCGCCTCAAAGCTCAAAGCACCGCTGCCGGCAAACATATCAAGGCACACCGCATCGGGTATAAACGTCTGAATTATATTAAATACAGACTCCTTAACTCTGTCAGTCGTAGGACGAACATCATCACCCTCAAATTCAAAAAGTTTATGTCCGCGTCTGATTCCCGATATTATCCTCATGCACAATCCTCCATATTATTCTTCTATATTCTAACCTACTTTTTGCAAAAGGTCAACAATGTTATTGTTTTTTTCCCTAATTTACATAAAATATCAATCGTTTTGTAAAGGATTTGATACATAGTATACATTAAATGCTAAATTTCATCAATATCTTCCGTAAATTCAGGAATGTTAATTCCTCTAACATATTCGTTGTTAGGTACAGGCGGTTTATCCATTTCAGGACCTATATAGAAACCTGTTTGTGTACACTGATTGTAAGCGGTATTTTGGAATGCAACGCTTAATCTGTAAACACTGTCGTGCATAAACGTATAGAACTTATGGTCTGTAAGGTCTGTTGTTGTGTAAATACGAAGTTCCGTATCGTCCTCATTTCTCCAAACAGCCTCTTCTCTCCAGTCACCCAAAATATCAGCTTGGATACAAGGTGTACCCTTCTTCCAGTTGTTTGACAGAGTACCCTTAGGGTCAAGAATTGTCACAAGTTTGTTGTTTTCATAATCCCACTTATAAATTTTCGGATAACCGACTGCCTTTTCATCATCAAATTCGTGGTCAAGAAGTTCACGGATAAGGTCGCCGTCCCACCAAATAGCAAAATCTATTGATTCAGGGCCCTTTTCATTGATAAGTTCACCCTCCATTGTGTAGATACCGTCATCCATTACCCAACACTGATTACCTTCATATCTCGGGTCAATCTTCGCGCAAAGTCCTCTTGTTGTGTCACGGCCTGTAAACTTACCCCACTTAATCTCGCCTGTTGCAGGGTCACGCACTTCAAAACCGTATTCGGCGCTGTCGTGTTCGTGAATTTGGAAGAAGTCAAGGTTAGGTGTTTTCTTTGTGAAGTTACCAAGGTTCATACAGTCGCCGTGTTCAAGGCCTGTTGAGTAAATACCCTTACCGTCATGGTCAACAGCCATTGCGCCGTAAACGATTTCGTCAAGTCCGTCGCCGTCAATATCACCGACACCAAGATTGTGGTTACCTTGATTTGTGTATTCGATATTCTGATCCTTGTTAGCAAGGAACTTCCAACGCTTAACAAGTTTATTGTCAATTACGTCATATGCAACAAGCACTGTCGGACAACCGTGGTCATAGTAACCTCTGCACATTACAACGCTTGGATTTTCACCGTCAAGATATGCTACGCAGGCAAGGAAACGGTCGACTCTGTTACCCCAAGAATCGCCCCATTCACGAACGTTGCCTCTCGGCGGATCGTAATCAACAGTATCCATAATTTCGCCTGTTTCACCGTTGAACAATGTCAAGTATTCAGGACCTTCAAGAATGAATCCGTCCTTATTTCTGTAATCCGCGTCCTTGTCACCGATTACGTTACCCTTGCCGTCAACAGTTGCGTCTGCGGTTTTGCATACAAGTTCTGCCTTACCGTCATTATTAAAGTCATACACCATAAATTGTGTATAGTGTGAACCCGAACGGATATTACGTCCGAGATTAATTCTCCATAGCTTTGTACCGTCAAGCTTGTATGCGTCAAGCAAACATTCACCCGTTATACCCTTGTGTGAGTTATCCTTACCGTTTGCGTCCCAACGAAGAATGATTTCGTATTCGCCGTCACCGTCAAGGTCTGCAACAGACGCGTCATTTGCGGTATAAGGATATGAATTGCCGTCAGGGTCAACAAAGTTTTCCGGCTTGTCAAGAGGAATTGATATATAAGGTGCATTTACAACTTTAACTTCCGCACCCTTTTTCTCAGCCTTATTACCCTTTACGGCTTTGATTGTATAAACATCTTCCGGTTTACCGTCTTTGTCAAGATAGTTTGTAGAATTGGTGATTACATCTGTAATCTTTTCACCGTTTCTCAAAATTATAAAGTTAATGTCCTGTTCGTATTCATACGCATTAAGACGCCAGCTGAGGAATACGCCGTTTTCTGTCATCATTGCAACGGCACCTCTGCCCAACGTTTCCATTTTGCGTTTCTTCGGCTTAGCTTCCATATCTATTGTTACCTCACTGCGTTTTGATATACCGCTTGTTGTAACAGCCTCAACCGCATATACGAAAGGTACGTTTGTTATTACTTTATCATCAATGAAATGTGTTTCTTCTGTTTTTCCTATGTACTTGTAAATACCGTAAGGTGCTTTTTGGTAAATGTTGTACCAAACTGCCTCCTTAAATCCGTTCCATACAAGTGTTACGGAATTAGGAGTTTCCTTTGCGTCAAGCTCTGTTATCTCGCCTGCAACGCTCTTGCCGTCAACGACTTCAACATCAATCGTAACAGACTTATCCGAACAGAACTTATGTGCATACAATGCACACACGCTGTATTCAAATTTATCGCATATTGTAACGTCACCGTCAACAAATTCCTCTGTAACAACGTCCTGAACCTTATCAATTTCGTTATTCTTCGGATTTCTGCGTGACACTCTGTAACCGATAACGCCATCGGCTTTATCCCAAGTCAATTTAACCGAAGCCGTATCACGTTTTGCGATAACGGCACTTTTAACATTCTTAACTTCAATGTCTTGCTTTTGTGCAATATCAATGCTGTTAAGGCAAGTATGCTTACCCATTTCAAATGCAAATTCAATCTTACCGTCAGTAACTGTAACAGGGAACACTCTTTCCACAACAGTACCGTCACTTACCCATACGCCGTATTTTTCACCGTTGACGTTGTAGAATGTCATAACATCGCCTTCGTCAACATAGTCGCCCGTAGAAACGCGTACAATATATTCACCGTTTTCAATATCAACAATAAATGACTTTCCGCCCATAAAAAGAAAATCTCTGTTTAATTCCTTTTCACCGATTTTTCTTTCGTCAGCCTCTGCGACTTCCGAAAGTCCAAAACCTTTTTCCTTTGTGTAAACAGATTTTTCAGTCACTTTTGTGTAACCGTCAACAGGCGGTTTCTTACCGAAATCAAAACTTGCCTCTCTCATTTTATCAATTTCCTCTCTAAAATACATTATAATAATTTAATTATACACCAAAATTATAAATTAATAAAGTGTTTTTTAAAGAGTTTTTATGTTTTTTTCTTAATTATTGCAATTCATCAAGGCTTTTAAACGTATATCCCTCATTTTTTGCGTAATTTATTATATCTTCCAAAGCATTTGCATTGTCGGAGGACACTGCGTGAAGAAGTAAAATAGCACCGTCGTGCAAATACGGTGTAACTTGATTAAACGCATAGTCCGCCCCCTGCTGCATATTTATATCCCAATCCTTGTACGCAAAGCTCCACAGAATTGTCCTGTATCCCATATCTTTTGCAACAGCAAGCACTCGTTCACTGTATTCCCCCTCCGGCGGACGCATATACTTCATACTCACGCCGTACATTTCCTCACACATTTTATTCAAATCGGAAAGTTCTTTTTGCTCCGTTTCGACGCTCTGTTTCGGTAAATTCGGGTGGTTTACGGTATGGTTTCCGACAATGTGACCGTCATCAATCATTCTATGCACCAATTCCTGCTGATTTTCAAGATACGGACCTGTCACAAAAAATGCCGCAGGCGTTGAAGTCTGCTCCAAAACGTCCAAAATCTTTGACGTGTAGCCGTTTTCATAACCCTCGTCAAATGTCAGATAAAGTGTTTTCGGTGCATTTTCATCTATATAATAGCAATCGTATTTTCTAAGCACTTCCTTTTGTGAATTAGGTATTTCGGGTGGTGCGCCTTTCTTGCGTACAAATCCCCAACCAATCCCCTCATTATTCATTTGGTCATATGACACATTCACCTGTTGTACGTCATTACTGACCGTATCGGCTGTATTAGATGAACAACCGCTCATCAAAATTGTCGTGCAAAAAATTACCAAAATCACTTTTTTCATTGTTTATCATACCCTTTCTTTATTTATTTTTATTCTTTAATAATATTGTTAATAATATTGTTGAATTTTATTGTAAATTGGTATATAATAATGATATATCAGCTTTTTAGGGGGATTTTAATTATGTCTAATGCAACCGAATTTGAAATGAGACGTCGTGAACGCCGCAGACGTGAACGTCTTAGAAAAAAACGTATACGTGCGGCTATTATTTTTATAGTTCTTATAGCAATTATTATTGTTGTCGCAGTTGCCGTTTCGATGAAAAAAGGTAACAACGAGCAACAAAATACAAATAATGTATCAGTCGAAGCAACAGAAAATCCCGAAAATGTCGTTCCGACCGTAGAGCCGGTACAAACAAATACATTAAATATTCCTCCCGCAACGGAAGAAAACGACCTGCTTCAAATCGTTAAAGATTCAGTACAGGAAAAGCGTTGTTATCTTACATTCGATGACGGTCCTACAGAAAATATAACTCCGCAAATTCTTGATACTTTGAGAAAATACAATATTAAAGCCACGTTCTTTGAAGTCGGTTCACTTATCGACTCAAACTTTGATATGGCAAGACGTGTATACGAAGAAGGACATCTTATAGCAAACCACTCTGATGGACATAACTATGAGAAATTATATGCGTCAACAGACACATTTATTAATGAAGTAAACGCTTGTTTCCAAAAAATTGACGCAGTTACAGGCGGCGCTCAAACAATGCGACTTGTACGTTTTCCTGGCGGCAGCTATAAATCAAGTGCAGACAGTTTTTCGCCTGTAAAGCAAGAATGTAAAGCAGTATTGAAAGAAAACGGTTACTATTATTGTGACTGGAACGCGCTAAATGGTGACGCAGAGGGTAAAAAGAAAGATGCACAAGGTCTTTTGGATTACCTAAAGTCAAATATGCCGGAAGGTCAAAATGTTGTCATTCTTATGCACGATGCCGCCGCTAAACAGTCAACAGCGGATAGCTTACCGCTTATTATCGAATACTTGATTTCAGAGGGATATACATTCCACAGACTTGACGATATTAATTATCAAGCCGCCGTCACAACAATAGCCCCCGAAAGCGGTGAAACAACAACTACTTCTGTTTCAAGCGACACTACTTCAAATAGTGAGTCACGCACAACAACTACAACAGACAGTCCATCTTCCGCAACAGAAGAACCGACATCAACTCAAAGCACACAGACACAAAATACACAAACTCAAAACACACAGACAACAACTCCAGTCCCTGCTCAATCGGGTACAGCAATTATAATTCAATAACAAAAAAAAGAACTGCGAAAAATCGCAGTTCTTTTTGATTGTAAATAACTACTCGACAAACTATCAGAGGTTGAGAAATTAGTTCGGATTTCGTGAAAATGAACTCGTAGACGTACGTTGGTACGTTAGAGTTTATTTTCACGGAAAGTGCAAAGGCAAGCCATTCATCGAAGATAGGCTTGCCTTTTTTATTTTCTTAAATTAAATTTTGCACGTTCCGGACAATTTATCGACCTCTGATTAAAATCCTATTCTTTTTCTGTTTTTAATCAATATCGGTACAATAATCGCCGATGCAACCATACTCATACACCACTGTATCGGTGATGAAATAAGCGATACAAGTGCGGTTTCGTATCCCATAAGCGGAATTTCCGCAACAAAGTAACCGCCTGTAACAATCACAAGTGCAACAATACCGCCGATTATAAAATGTTTTATATCAACGTGTCCGTAAACGATTTTACCGATTGCAAATCCCATAATACCTTTAATAATAAATGTCGGTATACAGAATATCGGATAACCTGAAATAAAATCTGCCAAGCTATGTCCTATCGCTCCGACAATCGCACCGGGTATAGGTCCGAGTATCATTGCAGCCACATAAATTATGCAGTCGCCGAAATGCACATATCCGCCGCCTATCGGCACTTTCGGCACGATAGTAAGTACGCACGCCAACGCCGTAAGCATTGCCACTCTAACAAATTGTTTAGTATTCATCGTATTCCCCTTCTGTAAGTTCCGTCACTGTTTTATCTTCAAGTGATTTCTTTACATTTATAATTCTTTGATTTTCAGAGCCTCTGAATTTCAATTTCAAATTTTTCTTTTCTGCCACAAACGCACCGTCAACAAGCACGTCAATATATTTTAAAATATCTTCACATTCTCCGACAAGCTCTTCAAAAGTAAAACCACTGTAACACCATACGGTTTTATTCGGAAAATGTTCCTTTATTGTTTTTAAAATATATTGTACCGCCATGCGATTTTCCTTTTCAAAAGGCTCACCGCCGAGCAGGCTGAAACCTTTTATATACTCCTTATCCATTGCGGTTATAATTTCGTTCATTGTATCATCCGTGAACTCATTGCCATAGCAAAAATCCCACGTTTCACTGTTAAAGCAGTCCTTACAGTGACGTCTGCAACCACTGACAAAAAGCGATACTCTCACGCCTGTTCCGTTTGCAATGTCTGTTTTCTTTATATTCCCATAATACATAATTAATTTCCACAGCATTTCTGCCCACAAATAGTAATTAAAAACCTTAACTGCTCTTGCTTGTGGGCTGACAAGGCGTTAAGTGGAAATTATGTCCATGTGCGTTCGCCATAGGCGAAAATCGCACGGACAATTAAATCAAATAACGTGATTTTTCACGTTATTTTCCCTTATTACAAATGCAAAACTCTGCTCTTAATCTCTTTCGTCTTTCCCGCATTCCAGAAATTTTCGCCGAGATAACCGCAAGTACGTCTTGTAACATTCAATTTACTGTGGTCTTTATTATGACATTGCGGACATTCCCATTCCATATTGTCATTAATTATAATCTCACCGTCAAAGCCACAGTCTTGGCAATAGTCCGACTTTGTATTAAATTCGCCGTACTGAATGTTATCATAAATATACTTCACAAGCGTTTCAAGTGCAGGCAGGTTATTCTGCATATTCGGTATTTCCACATAAGAAATCGCACCGCCGAGCGAAATATTTTGGAATTCGCTTTCAATATCGAATTTATCAAAAGCATTGATTTTCTCTCTGACGTCAACGTGGTAAGAATTTGTATAATAACCCTTATCGGTAACATTCTTAATCGGTCCGAATTTTTCATAATCAATTTTAGCGAAACGATAGCATAACGTTTCCGCAGGTGTGCCGTAAAGACTGAAACCCAATCCTGTTTCCTCTTTCCACTTTTCCGCCGCGTCACGCATATGATACATTACTTTAAGTGCAAATTCTTTACCCTTACCGCTTGTTTGGCTTTCGCCGGTCATAAGGTAAGTAAGTTCATAAAGACCGATATATCCGAGCGACAACGTAGAATACCCATTGTGCAAGTATTTATCAATCGTTTCACCTTTTTTCAAACGTGCTATAGCACCGTATTGCCAGTGAATAGGGCTTACGTCAGACACAACCCCCTCCAATGCTTTATGACGGCACATAAGCGCCTCATAGCAAAGTTCCAAACGTTCGTCAAACAGTTTCCAAAACTTTTCTTCATCGCCCTTAGCCACAAGTCCGATTTGCGGAAGATTTATACTTACAACACCTTGATTAAATCTCCCCTCCCACTTGTACTCACCGTTTTCGTCTTTCCAAGGTGAAAGGAACGAGCGACAGCCCATACAGCTGAATACGTTACCCTCATAATTTTCACGCATTTTCTTTGCTGAAATATAGTCGGGATACATTCTTTTAGCGGAACATTTAACCGCAAGTTTCGTAACGTAATCGTATTTACCGCCCTTTAGACAGTTGTTTTCATCAAGCACATATATAAGCTTTGGGAATGCAGGTGTAACATACACACCCTGTTCATTCTTAATACCATCAAGTCTTTGACGAAGAATTTCTTCTATAATTCTTACGTTTTCGTCAACGTATTCGTTATTTTCATCAATATATAGGAACAAAGTCACAAACGGCGACTGACCGTTCGTTGTCATAAGCGTGTTAATCTGATATTGAATAGTCTGTACACCCGATCTTAATTCATCATCGACACGCATTTCAACTATTTTCTCAATATCCTCTTGACTTAACGTATCCTTGAATTTTTCCTGTGTTTCAGCCATAAACTTGTCGCGGCTCTTTCTTAAATATTTTCCCAAATGTGCCACATTTACTGACTGTCCGCCATACTGATTACTTGCAACCGCCGCAATAATCTGCGTTGTGACGGTACAGGCAACCTGAAAGCTCTTAGGCGATTCAATCATTTTACCGTTCATAACAGTACCGTTGTCAAGCATATCCTTGATATTTATAAGACAGCAGTTAAAAATCGGCTGTATAAAATAATCCGCGTCATGAAAATGAAGTATGCCGTTTTGATGTGCCATTGTGATATGCTCCGGCAACAGCATACGTCTTGTAAGGTCACGCGACACTTCACCTGCTATATAGTCACGCTGTGTAGACGCGTGAACAGTATTCTTATTTGAATTTTCCTCCGCAAGCTCCTTGTTTTCGTTTCTGATTAGCTTTAGGATTGATTCATCTGTTGTATTCGACTTTCTCAAAAGACTGCGTTGGTATCTGTATATCATATACTTTTTCGCAAGTACATACTTGTTGTGTGCAACAAGCGTCTTTTCGATTATATCTTGTATCGTTTCAACGGGAATTACTTCCTTGTCTGTTTTTTCAACGTTTCCTATCGCCTCTTCTATCAAGTCGTCACTGACTTTTTGCGAATTGTCCACCTCAACATTCGCTTTTTTAATGGCGGCTGTTATCTTGTCAGCATTGTATTCAACAATTCTGCCGTCACGCTTTTGTACCTTCATTTTTTATTAACCCCTTCTCTGTATAAAACACTATATACAGTATTATCGCTCAAAAAAAATATGCAGAAAGCACGTCTTTATGCGTGTTTTATGCAAATCTCAAATACTATGTAACCACTATATTTTGTGTCCTTGATATTTTTGTATATCTATATCTTGTATTATATTATAGCACAGTTGGATTATAAATGCAATACATTTTATTTTACAAATTGAATACAATATAAAAAAGCAAGCACAATTTTTATGCTTGCTTATCAATATATTGTATTTATATAAAATAATCCGGAATAAAAGTTTCCCTCATATCAATGTAGCCCTTAAAATCTTTCTGACGCTTGCCGTCTATTGTAAACCTTACGTTCACAATCCCGTCAAGTCCTGTAAGTGAATTGACGATTGAATACACTGTAAGCAGTTCCAAATCACGACCCTCGGGGTGCTTGTCCGCCAATTCCTGCTTTATATCCACATACGCAATCCTATCAAGCACTTTCACCTTTATACCGTGTTTGACGTTCGGAATAATTCGCCTTATTTTCGGATTGTCGTCATATCCCTCAACAAGCTCGTCCGCTACTCTTTGTGCCATTTTCTGCGTACTCATCTGCGGTATTTGAGTTTTTACGGGAATCAATCTAAGCATTTGTGCGTCAACGTAATACAGCTTTACCTCTGTCATTTCCGTATGTGTATTCTGCGATATAACCACAGTACCAAAGCCGATTGCAAGTATTAATAAAAATATAAAGTGTCTTATAAGCGTGTTCTTCTTTAATGTAACTATCTGCAAAACAAAAAACCTCCATACACTGACTTATATACAGTATATGAAGGCTCAATGATTTTTATTACATATTTTTACTTTGTTCCAATGCTATTGCAAGCTGGTCAGGGCAAGACGTACCGCGTCCGTTACAGTTTGTACCCTTTAATCTCGAAATAACATCATCAATATTCATACCCTCAACAAGAGCGCTTATACCTTGCGTATTACCGTTACAACCTCTTGTAAAGTGTACATTTCTGACAACTCCGTCTTCTACTTCAAAATCTATCTGTACAGAACAGACACCCTTAGGCTGATATGAAAACTTAGCCATTATATCCACCTCCAAAATTTTATATTTATTGACATTCTGATTATACAACATTTATTGCTTTTTTTCAAGCATATCTATTGACTATACACCCATTTTTTTATATAATAATATATAGAAATAAATTTAGGAGGAAGTTCAAATGAAATTATTTGTAGATACTGCCAATGTAGATGAAATCAGACAGGCAAATGATATGGGCGTCATCTGCGGTGTTACAACAAATCCGTCTCTTATCGCAAAAGAGGGCAGAGATTTTGTTGAAGTTGTTAAGGAAATTACAACTATTGTAGACGGTCCTATCAGTGCCGAAGTTATTTCTCTTGAGGCTGATAAAATGGTTGAAGAGGCTAAACCTCTTGCAGCTATCAACAAGAACATTGTTATAAAAATTCCTATGTGTGCAGAGGGTCTAAAGGCTGTTAAAAAGCTTACAGCTCTTGGTATCAAGACTAACGTAACTCTTATCTTCTCATCCGCACAGGCACTTCTTGCCGCAAGAGCAGGCGCTACATATGTAAGTCCATTCCTTGGCAGACTTGACGACATCGGTACAAACGGTATGATTCTTATTGAAGAAATCGCTGATATTTTCAAAATCCACGAAATCCCAACAGAAATTATCGCCGCAAGTATCAGAAATCCTATCCACGTTATCGACGCCGCAAGAGCAGGTTGTGACATCGCAACAGTTCCTTATAAGGTAATTGCTCAAATGCTTCACCACCCACTTACAGACAAGGGTATCGAAAGATTTTTAAAGGACTGGGAAACAGTTCCGAAAAACTAATCAAGCAAAAATTAAGGCTGCCGATTTAGGCAGCCTTTTTATTATACTTCCACAGTTATTGCACTGTAATTATCATTGTTTTCTTTTTCGTTTTCGTGTAAGCTTTCAAGCATTTTTTCAAGCCATTCTTTCGGTGATTTAGTTTTTGCGAATGATTTTTCTATATCATCTTCATAAACATATTCCCAAAAACCATCTGTACAAAGTACAAAAGCGTCACCTTTTTTCAAGTCAATCACTTCCGACACATCAAAATTCAAATCATCAATGTCACTTATCGATGACAACAATTTATTTTGATTAGGGCTTGTACGTATTTCATCAAATGTAATTATCCCCTCTTTAAAATCTCTGAATGCGATAGAATGGTCGTCCGTAATCTGCGAAATTCTCTTTTTTGATATGTAGTAAAGACGGCTGTCGCCGGAATGTGCCCACACGGCTTTTTCACCGTCAGTTACCAATGCAACAATCGTACTCGACATATTCGATTTTGTACTCTCTCGTTCCTCACCCAAAACAGACGCCGCCTTTTCGATATATCTGTATAACGCCTTACCCGAAAGTTCAGGTGCTTTTTTAAACGATTTACAAACCGTTTCACACACAATCTCCGATGCAACCTCGCCGAAGCTCTGTCCGCCCAATCCGTCGCACACGACAAAGCACCACAACTTATCCGAATTTGCGTAACCTACATAATCTTCATTGTTTTTACGACCGCCTCTGTTTGTCAGTGACACTGCTCTCATAAATTTTTACCCCACATTTATTGATTTCCGTTTTCTTCTGCACTGTTTTCAAAATCAGCTGTATTTTCTGAATTTTCCGCATTATCTGTATTTTCCGTATTACCGTTATCAATGCCTTTCAAAGAATTGATTTCCTCCTGCATAGTGAGCTGTCCCTGCAAAGCCTCATCAAACATAGCTTTTGTCTGACGATTTGAAATAATAAGCACTATATTCATAACGCATTGAACCAATATTACAGCAGTCAAAATCAATGCCAGCCATACAAGCCCTTTTTCACGACCGCTTTTTACACGTTTATAATCCATCTGTATCACTCCTGATTTTCATACTCTGCAAGAAAGCGTGAAAACTTTCCGACGCATTTTTCGTTAAATCTCACTCCGAGAGAAGTAAGTTTCATAAGTAAATCCGCACTGATTTTTTCTTCATATTCGACTTCAACTTCATAATCCGTTTTATCGAAATATGTCGTTTTATCAAGGCACAATTCCGATCCGTTATGCACAAGGCTGTTTCTTATCGTTACGGCACAGCCCATTTTATAAAGCTCGCCCACATCCTCGCCTGTTATCTCTTTTGCAAGTTCGGCATTTATAATATCAGGTACTTCTTCCGTTTCAAATTCATTTTCTTCGCAAATCTGCAAAGGACTGTTTTCGTTTTTGTGAAGTTTTACCTGTATTTTCGCCACTTCACCTACAACTCTTATTCTTACCATTATACGTTTTTCTCTAAGTATACCCGCTTTATCGGTATAATAATAATTCGTCTGTTCTCTGACCTTTTCCCATGTAAAAGCGTTTAAAATACTCTCATACAGGTCTTTGTCTATCATACTTTTTATCTCTGTTTCCGTCATTTCTGCTCCTTTATATAAACTGATTTCTTTCTTCACTGTATTTGTACCCAATCAGTGACAGTTTATCCTCAATAGTTTTTCTTTCAAGCTCCATATCGTCACACATATCGTCAAGATTTGAATAAAAATCACGAAGTTTTGTGTTGACAAAGCTAAGCAATATAGCAGGATCGTTCGGTATCATATTATCCCTCCAAGTGATCTCTTATAAGTGTTTTTATTTCGTTTTTGCCCTTATGTATTTCATATTTCATTGCCGGTATAACCGTTTTTGAATATCTGATATTTGTGTTTGGTGATGATTCGATTATACAGCCCTCACCGCCGGTTTCCGTAAGGACTTCACAGAATTGAAAATCATTCCTCGCTTGTGCAATAAACGAATCCTTTGTTTTAATGTTGTCCTTATCTCTTGATGCAACCGCAAAACCTGCGTCATACGCAACGCAATCATATTCCGAATTAATTTCGTGACTTCTCGTATGACCGAACGATGTAGGAGTTATAACGGTTTTAACGTCAATCCCCTTAAACGGCGACCATTCTATGACAGCTCTGTCATTTTCGACATTGTATGACTTCAAATGTCTGCGTACCAATACCGCGCCGTCAACAACAAACGTAAGCATACTGTCGCAAGCCGCCTCATCAATGCTTACATTACTTCTCATAACATTAAATCCAAAATGAGCGCTGTATGCAAATTTCAAATATTTCGGCACAATCTGACCGCACGCAAAATCGGTAATTGTTCCTGCCGGATATGCAACACTCTTGCCGTTTCGTCTTGATACAAGCATATCTGCCTCTTTTATAAGTTTAAGTTCGTCAAGTTTAGGCATTTCTTCAATATCGCAAGACCAAAATTCATGGTCATCGGACAACATAAGGAATATATATGCTTTAAGTCCCCAATAAGGTGAGCCGTGTGCATTATAATGCTCTGCCATAAGAAGATTTGAATAATCGTATCCGACAGATAAAATTCCGCTGGTATCGAATATATTTTTTGAAAGCCAATTTTCAATGTTTCTTATTAATATTCCTTTCATAACACCAAGCGAAAACGGTCTTATACCCGCCAAAATACAAGCGCTCCAAAACGCCGCTTGTGCAAAACGATATGTGAGTGAACGACCGTAAGGAAGTGCTTCGCCGTCCTCGTCAAACCAATATATGAACGTTTTTGCAAATTCTGTTGCACGTTCCTTGTATATATCGGAACGCTCCTTGTCGTCGTCCTCCATTGCAACGGCATAAATCAAACTGTAAAAATGGAATGCAAAACCAATGTAATAATCCTTTTGTCCATGCAGCCCATCTATGTACCAGCCGTTGCCAAGATAGAATTCATCTATCCTTGCAATATCTTTGTCCAACTGTTCTTGACTGTATTTTCTGCCGACCTTTTTCAAAGCAACGTTGACAAGCACTCTGAAAAATGTCCAGTTGCTGTCACAAACTTCCTTGTCATTTATAGAATAAAGCCATTTTTCAAAGTTGTTTTTCGCAGTGGATTTAAGTGGTTCCCATACCTTTTCCGGTGCAAAAATCAAACCGTATGCAAATGCAGCCATTTCAACAAAACGTTGGTCTTTATCGTGGCAATCGCCCCAGTAACCGTCATTTTTTTTATCCGCACCGCTTGTTATACCGGTTATATATAACTTTTCAAACGTTTCATTCTCACCGCCGCCTGCCCAAAACGGCACAAGTCCCCATAGCGGACGCGCAAAAGCCTCAACGTCTGCCGAAAGATTTTCGTACCACGCACTGTGTCTTGCATACTGTACCTTTCCGCCGTTGTAATACTTTTCTATAGGCGATATTATATCCGATAACTGTTGTCTGAAATATTCTTTTGTATACATAAAGCCACCCCTGTCACTTTGAATTATTTTAATATTTTTATTATAGCATTTATTTACCAAAAAGTAAATAAGATAATTGTAAACCTTTGTTTAATTTTTAGGTTGACAATTAAGCTTTTATAATATATAATTATCTCAGTTTTTAAGTTAGAAAGGAAATTTTCAAATGAAGAAGAAATTTACAACAAGAGATTTAATTTTGTGTGCATTGTTCACCGCACTTTCGGCAATCGGAGCGTTTATAAGAATTCCGGTTCCGCTTGTGCCTTTTACTTTGCAAATAACATTTACAACATTGGCAGGTCTTTTGCTCGGTTCTAAAAAGGGCGCAATAAGCATTGCGGTATACGTGCTTATGGGACTTATCGGAATACCTGTGTTTACACAAGGCGGAGGTTTCAGCTATGTGCTAAAACCAAGTTTCGGCTTTTTGGTAGCTTTCATTATAGGAGCATTCGTAACAGGACTTATTGTCGAAAAGAAACAAAATCCGTCATTCTTGAGAATACTCGGTGCAAGCTTTGCCGGTATGGCATTCGTATACGTTTTGGGTGCGATTTATTTCTATATTATATGTAACTTTGTTATTAATGCACCTGTCAGCATCGGTAAAACAGTTATGTCGTGTTTCGTGCTTGTCGCTCCGGGTAATATCGCCCTTGCAATCCTTGCAGCACTTGTCGCAAAAAGAATTATACCGATTCTAAATCGTCAAAACCAGTCAACTGTTCCCCAACCTAAGACTGTATGATAAAAAAACACTGTGCTTTGTCACAGTGTTTTTTTTGATTACTCATAATATTTAAAATAAAAAATACACCTACATCAATATTTCATTGATGTAGGTGTACATACAAATGGTTGCGGAGACTGGACTTGAACCAGCGACCTTCGGGTTATGAGCCCGACGAGCTACCAACTGCTCTACCCCGCGATATTTAACTTAGCGCCTCTCTCAGAGTGCTATAATAGTATAGCACACCCTAACTTATTTGTCAAGTGTTTTTTTATAATTTTTACATTTTTATTTTTTAAACCTCAATACTATTGTTTTTATCCGTGATCTAGTATATAATGTAAGTATTATTTCAAAGGAGAGATGATTAATTTGGAGCGTTTTCTTTCAAATTTGCGTGTACGGCTTGAAGAACATATTTCGCCGAATATGATGCGTGTAATACGTCCGTTTATGACGGTGCAATTTGTTATATTTATGCTTTTGGGCATTGTGAACACTGCCGTATCGGTCAGCACAGCCACATTACTTGACATTCTTCACAATGCGTTTCTTGCACCGGACAACCCACTGCGATTAATCGCCGAACACTCACGTTCCAACTTTATATTCGGATATATAATCAGCATAATAACATCATTCTTTTTAAACTGTCACTTTACGTTTCACCAACGACCGACACTTAAAAAGTTTCTCAAATTTCCGATAAGCTATATACCGAATTTCATATTTCAATACCTAATGGTATTCATTTTTACGGCTTTAAACTTAAATTCGACGCTGGCATACATTTGTGCGGCGATACTCGGCACACCGCTTACGTTTGCGGCAATGAAACTAATGGTATTCAGCCGAAGAAAATCAACTACTTGAGGTGATATAAATGCTTTCACACATATATTCCTGCGGACTTTCGGGTATAGACGGATTTTCCGTATGCGTAGAAACGGATATTTCAAACGGTTTACCCGCATTTGATATAGTAGGCTTACCCGACGCCGCCGTTAAAGAGGCAAAAGAACGCATACGTTCTGCCATAAAAAACACAGGCTTTCGTTTTCCCGCAAAGCACATTGTCATAAATCTTGCCCCCGCCTCCAAGCGTAAAGAGGGTTCGGGATACGATTTACCTATGGCACTTTCTATTATATGCGCCACGGAGCAGATTTATGCACCGGACTTAAGCAAATGTACGTTTTTCGGCGAACTTTCGCTTGACGGTACCGTACAACCGATAAACGGCATACTTCCTATGGTTATTTCGGCGTACAAAAGCGGTTTTACCGATATGTTTGTACCAACCGAAAATGCGGACGAGGCAGCAGTCATTGAAGGTGTAAACATATATCCCGTATCATCTTTGAAAGCATTATGCGACCATTTTTGCGACATACAGAAAATTAATGTACATAAAATTGACCTTACCAATTATTTTGCGTCAAGTGCTTCAAATGTACTTGATTTTTGTGATGTAAAAGGTCAGGAGAACGTCAAGCGTGCGCTTGAAATTGCCGCCGCCGGCAATCACAACGTACTTCTTATAGGCAGTCCCGGAACAGGTAAAACAATGCTTGCACAACGTATGCCGAGCATACTTCCCGACCTTTCGTTTGACGAAGCTTTGGAAGTCACAAAAATACATTCAATCGCCGGACTTTTACCGAAAGACCAACCGCTTATTTTAAACAGACCTTTCAGAAGTCCACACCACACGATTTCATCTGCAGGTTTGTCAGGCGGAGGTTCAACTCCAAAACCGGGTGAGCTTTCCCTCGCACACAACGGCATACTTTTCCTTGATGAATTACCTGAATTCAGACGTGATTCGCTTGAAGTTTTGCGTCAGCCGTTAGAGGACGGAAACGTCACAATTTCAAGAGTAAACGCAACTCTCACCTACCCTTGCAACATTATGCTTATAGCAAGTATGAACCCTTGCAAATGCGGTTATTTCGGTGACAGTCGCAGACAATGTACCTGTACTCCGACACAGGTTAATCGTTATCGCAGTCGAATATCGGGTCCGTTGCTTGACAGAATTGACATTCAAGTTGAAGTATCGAATGTTGATTATGAAGATTTAAGCTCGACCGAAAACAGTGAAACAAGTGCCGAAATAAAAAAACGTGTAAACAAAACACGCAAACTGCAACTTGAAAGATACAAAGATTACAATATCTACTCAAATTCACAGCTTGACGCAGGTATGCTTAAAAAATTCTGTCCGCTCGGCGAAGAAGAAAATGCAATTTTACGTGCCGCATTCGACAATCTCGGTTTGAGTGCCAGAGCGCACAGCCGTATTTTGAAAGTCGCTCGTACCATTGCCGACCTTGAAGGCTCAGAAAACATAAAAAGTGAACACATAGCTGAGGCAATACAATACAGAAGTCTTGACCGCAAATATTTTGAATAGCCACAACTCAGTAAATGATTAATCGTTCACTGTGCCGGAATGTCAGCAAATTGTCCGAAACGTGCATAATATTATTTTTATTATAATTTACAGCTATAAAAAAATGACAGGTAAGCCTATCTTTGATATACGGCTTGCCTGTACACTTTTATATATACGCTGACGCAGTAAACCTTAATTGTTTACTGCGTTTTTTATTGTTCTTCAGGATATTTCAGTCCCCATTCATTACGAATATCGGTCATAATTTCCATAACGTCTTTTGTATACTCCCTAAGCATACAACCGCTTCGCTTTGAAATCTCCTCCTCCATATCCTCCATTTCATACTGCAACGCTCTTTCGGTTTCACCCTCACAGATTTCTTTTCGCTCGCCTGTTTCGGTGCAGACAATCGTCGCCTTACACGCTCTCGGATATTCCATAATCTCGATATATCCCTTATCACCGCATATAACACATCTTTTCGGTTGTTTTGTATGAAGCGACAATGAAATAACCGTCATTTGTCCCTCTTTGTTCGTCATAACAATTCCCGACATTTCATCAACACCGCTCGGTGCAAATTTTACCGTTGAAATTACATTGTCGGGCTTTGACTTCAAAAAACATCTTGCAAGCGAAATTGCATAAACACCAATATCAAGCATTGCTCCGCCCGCCAAATTCATATTGAAAAATCTGTTTTTCATATCATAGTCCTTGTAACTTCCGAAATTCGCCTGTATCATACTCACGTCACCGATTTCACCGTCCGCAACAAGTTTCATAAGTTTTTTGTATAGCGGCATATGATAAATCGTCATTGCCTCGGCAAGTACAAGATTTTTCCCGTCAGCCTTTTTTAAAGCCTTTTCCAACTCAACGCTGTTTAATGTTATCGACTTTTCACACAAAATATGCTTTCCGTTTTCAAGTGCCTTCATAATAAAATCAATATGCGTGTTATGAGGTGACGTTATATAAATAACGTCCACATTGTCGTCATAAAACATATCGTTCAAATCTTCATACACCTTTTCAATTCCGTACTTGTTTGCAAAATCAACGGCTTTGCTGTGCGTTCTGTTGCCTACGGCGTAAAGTTTGCGTCCAACGTCTTGCATTGCCTGTGCCATCTGATTTGCCACAACGCCCGTACCAAGCACCGCCCAATTTAATTTATTCATTTCAACCGCCTCCTCCGATATAATTTTATTATACTGATTTCACAGATAAATTTCAATAAAAAAAGAGGTATTTCTTATTTAAAATACCTCAATTAATATTTACTTATCCCCAAACTTCGTCGGCAATTTCCTTTACAAGTTTCAATTTTGCCCATTGTTCTTCTTCTGTAAGCTTATTACCTATTTCGCAAGATGCAAAACCGCACTGCGGACTTAGGCAAAGTCTTTCAAGCGGAACATACTTTGCCGCCTCGTGTATTCTCTTGATAACATCTTCTTCGTTTTCAAGTTTAGGCGACTTAGTTGTGATTAAGCCCAAAACAACTTTTTTATCGCTTGATACCTTTGCAAGAGGTTCAAAACCGCCCGAACGCTCATCATCATATTCAAGAAGAAGTGCGTCAACATTTTCTCTTGCAAAAACATAATCCGCAACAGGGTCATATGCACCGCTTGTGAAATATGTTGAATGATAGTTACCACGGCAAATATGAGAAGTAATCACCATATCAGCCGGCTTATTTTCAAGTGCAAGATTGTTTACCTTTAGAAGCTGTTCCTTAACGGTTTCAATATCAATGCCAAGTGACTGGTATCTCTGTGCTGCCGCATCACCTACAACCGCACCCCAAGTACAGTCGTCAAGCTGAAGATTACGGCAGCCTGCATCGTAAAATTGCTTTATAACGTCACTGTAAGCCGCCGCAATATCTTTAATCAATTCGTCATTGTCAGCATAAAACTTTCTTGTACCCTCAATATTATTCGGCACAATAAATTGTTGGAAAGTTTGAGCCGGTGCAGGAATAGTGTATTTGGCAACTGTATTCTCATCCTCAAATTGCTTTAAAAATTTAAAGTATTCAACAAACGGATGTGCCTTTGCCTTGATTTTACCAACCAAATATGTATCGTCAAGTTTTGCAAGTTCCGCATCAAACTTAACTCCGTTTCCCGTGTCCTCATGCTCAACGCCCTCAAATCCCCACATAAAATCAAGGTGCCAGAAAGTTCTTCTGAACTCGCCGTCTGTGATTGCGTGGAAACCAAGTTCTTTTTGCTTTGCTACTAATTTAGTTATTTCTTCATTTACAATTTTATCGTATTCGTCTTTTTGTATCTCTCCGTTTTTTAACTTTTCCTTTGAATCTTTTAATATCTGCGGTCTTAAAAAACTTCCTACAAAATCGTATCTAAACGGTGTCTTTAATGTACTCATAATAAACTGTCCTTTCTTTCTTTGATGAATACAGTTTATCATATAAGTACCGTTTTGAAAAATACTTATAAACCGCATTTATTCATAGTTTCAACCTATGGACAAATATATTTTTAAAAATATATCAATGTGGCATTGCCGCATAGCTTTTATCAATCGTGATTACACAGTAATATGTAGGATATTTTTCCTTTACCATATCATTTATCGCTTTCTTGACTTCCTTGTCGGTCATATCCATATTATGCGGAACAACGCAGTCAAATATAACGTTTGTGTGCGTAATACCATACACTATACGCAAGTCATGAATTGTCAGACGTTCATCAATCTCTTTTACCTTTTCACCAATCCAAATTCTAAGGTCGTTCACTGTATTGTCCTTTGTCGAAATCGGGTCAAAATGCACAATCATATGAAGTCCTTCATCATTCATAAAATCACGTTCAATATTATCTATGACGTCATGATTTTTCATAGCATCGCCTTCCGCCGCCATTTCAACATGCACACTTGCAAATTGTCTGCCGGGTCCGTAGTCGTGTACCATTAAGTCGTGAGTACCCAAAACACCGGGATAGCTTAAAATCTTTTGACGAATTTCTTCAACCTGTTCGTCCTCCGGCGCTTTTCCGAGCATAGGGTCAAGAGTGTCTTTTACAAGTCCGAAACCGCTGTACAAAATAAATACCGCCACACCAAGACCCATCCAGCCGTCAAGCTCAAAGCCGATAAAATGCGATAATATCGCCGCAACCAACACTGCACCTGTCGTTATAACATCATTACGGCTGTCTGCCGCCGTTGCTATAAGCGTGTTTGAGTTAATCATTTTACCTGTTTTCGTATTAAACAATGCCATCCACGTTTTAAGCAAAATCGAAAACACAAGCACACCGACAGTAACCCAGCTGAATTCAACCGCTGACGGATGAAGCACCTTATCCAAACTGCTTTTAAACAGTTCAACGCCGATTACCATAATAAGTACGGCAACCATAAGTCCCGACAGATATTCATATCGTCCGTGACCGTAAGGGTGTTCTTCATCTGCCGGACGGCTTGCAAGTTTAAAACCAAGCAGACTGATTATGCTTGATGATGCATCGGATAGGTTGTTTACCGCATCGGCAGTGATAGAAACAGACGCCGACAGTGTTCCGACAATTAGTTTGCTTATGAACAGTATCGCATTGCACACTATTCCGACTATGCTTGAAAATTTACCGTATGCCGTACGCACATCGGAATTTTGCGTGTTTTCATAGTCTTTTATAAATCTTTTTATAAGTAGTTTTGTCATCTATGTCACCCAATCTTTATAACATAATTATTCTCTTTCAATACGTCAAGTGCCTTTTGAAAAAATTCGTTCTTTATAAGTATATAATCAGTGTTGTATGTTGATACCGCAAAAATCGGTATTTTTGCATTTGCTAAAATGTCCGCAGCTCTCGCAAGTATTCCCGTGAGTGAAAAATCAAGTATACCCTCGATTCTGAACGCTCTCCAACCGCTGTCACATACAATCGTATTTTTCGGAACAAACTCGCTTGAGCATACAAGCGATAATTCCTCGTCAGTCTTGCCGACAAAGCAAAACTCGTCATTAAAGTTCACTTCCGTAACATCATTTATCTTGCATACCGCAAATTCTTTGTCTATTACCTTTATATCCATTTTTATCCCCTCAATTATTGTTTCTAATCAGTATAGCACATTTTGTTGCCAACTGCAACAAAAAAAAGAGTCAAAGGCTCTTTTTTTATTTTCTGTGTTTTTTTATATGAATAATCTCAATAAAATATTTATACTGTCTGAACAAAATCAATCCGATTACATACACACCGCCCATAATTGCCAATTTAATAACGGCATTTATTGTTATACCGACGATATTTGTTGCGTCAATAGTAGCGTAACGCGTCAAAAAACCCGCAATGCAAACCATAACCGCAATACACACGTCCGGAATAAAACTTTTCAGAAATTTCAAAAAGCTAAATCCAAACGTCATTTTTATAAGCATAAAATATGAAATCATAAAATTAATATTATATGAAATCATTGCATTTCTTGCGACTGTGCTAATATCGCCGAACACTATTCCGAGTACAATACCTATCAGAGTAGTCGATGACGACAAAACGCCCGTTATAAAAAGATTTTTCGTGTTGCCAAGGCTTTGGAATATCGCACCAGAGCTTGAATTTACCACCTGTGCCCAAACCGAAAGACTAAGCATTGCAAGACAAGGAATTGCCGCCGCCCAATGCTCACCGAACATCATACAGATAATCTCATATGACGCAAAATACATATACGCACCGACAAACAATCCGAGCAATGAAAGTATTTTGACAATCTTCATATAATTCTCATATATATACGCCTTATCGTCCTGATACTCCGACAAAATCGGGTGTATAACAGGTGTTATGACGTGCGTCAAATTTTGTTCGGGATAAAGTGCAAGTTTATATGCCTTATCGTAATATCCAAGCTGTGTATCGCCCATAAACTTCGCTACAAGCAAATTATCGGCATTTCTTGCAAAATAATTAAACACGTTAAATGCAAACTGATATGACGAAAACGAAAAAATCTTCTTCACACTGCCGAAATTACATTTAATTCTAAGTTTTATCCTTGTACTGCTGTAATTCCATATAAAATTGACCATAACCTGTATAATAGACTGTGTGGCAAGTGCGTAATATTTCAGTCCGAGTTTTGCCAATACAATCGCTATACCGCTGCTTACAACAGTTGTGGTAATCATACGAAGTCCGATACGCACGAACTTTTTTTCTTTCATTAAAAGTGCGTTCGGCACCATATTCATTGTCGAAAAAAACAAAGACACCGAAAGCAAGCACCCTATCGGTATGTACACGCTGTTGCCGTAAAATTTAGACAACGGCACAGAAAAAATCGCAAAAATTATTGAAAGCCCTACCGCAACATATAAATTAAAAGTGAATATATTCGACACATCATAGTCGCTAAGCTCCTTATTCTGAATAACGGCAGTGCCTATCCCCATATTCGCAAGCACCGAAAAAAACGTGGTAAAAACGGTCATTACACCGATTACCCCGTAATCCTCCGGTAAAAGTATTCGCGCCAAAACAGCACTGAAACCAAGCTGCAATATAACACAGCTGTAATTTGCGGCAGCATTGATAAACGCCGCCTTTTTGATTGATATATTTTTAACATCATTTTTTATCATCCATGTTTCAACTCCCTGTATATAATATATACACTAAAATTCAACTTGTCAAACATATTTTTTCTGACAAAAAAAGACAGATGAAACGGTTTGAATTTCATCTGTCTTTTTATCAGTCCATAGTTACAGTAGGCGGAATTTGTCCGCTGTAAACAGGTACGTCAAACGATAATGTTGCGTCTGTGAATGACGAGAATATCTTTTCAATGCTTACCGCCTGCTTAACCGCCCAGCCAATATCCGTTGCATATTGGTGAGTACCCGGATTTTCAGGGTTCCAAAGCATTTTATAAAGTGTGTTCTGTCTGCCATCCGAACTGTTCACATAGTTTTCGCTTATCCACTTTGCACCGCCCTTAATAGCCGCCTCTACACTCGTCCAGCCTTGATTGTATGCTCTCTGTGAACCGTTTCCGACAGGGTTTGCGTCATATGCACCGATACCGAACAAGTTATAAACGGTTGTGCCGTTGACCTCAACACCTGTTGCAAGCTGTGAAGTACCGTTTCCGGACTCAAGGCAAGCATGTGCAACAAGGTAAACTTCGCTGACGTTATATTCTTTAGCCGCCTCGATGAATGCCGCTCCCATTCCTTTCATTACGCCCTTATCGTCAAGATAATTATTAAGCGTTTCTTCGCTGACATTATTCGGTTTTGAAAGGTCAAGGAACTGATATTTATATGCGTCCGTATAGAAACTGTTCGGATTCATATATTCCGCTGTTTCGGACTCTGTCGCATATGACATTCCGCCGTTTCTCCAAATTTTCGGCGGTGGGTTCAAGCCCATCTGTATTCTTATAATCTGTGGGAATGATATGTCATATGACGTGTATATTACAGTTCCCTCCGTATCCAAATCAGAAACTTCATCATTCAAATTGAATGGGTCTTTTGTGTCCGATTCGGTTACATTTACGGTAAATGTCTGTTTCTTTCCGTTAGTCGTTTCAACCGTTATATTCGCCGTACCAACGCTGACGCCGCGTATTCTGCCCGTTTGACTTACTGTCGCTGTCTTTGTATCGTCACTCGACCATTTAAGCGTTTTGTTTCGTGCGTTTGACGGGGAAACGGTTACTATCGCGTTAACACTGTCGCCGACTTTTATCGTCATTGCGTCAGTATTTTTTACGGATAAAGTCTGTACGTCAACGTATGAATTTACGACATTTACAAAGCACTTCGCCTCAAAGCCTCCGTCCTCCGTTGTTGCCGTTATCTCCGTCATACCGACGCCGACAGGCTTTACTCTGCCGTTTTCGTCCACACGTGCAATCTTTGTATTTTTAGATTTCCACGTTATGTTTTGGTTCGTTGCGTTTTTCGGGAATATTTCTGTCTGTAAAAGTCTGCCCTCACCGCCTGTATAAAGCGTTATTGTGCTTGTCGGCATAAATATACCCGTTACAGGTTGTCTTACCGACAAAGTAGCGGTTGCACTCTTTTTTTGACTGTACAACATTGCCGTCAATGTCGCTTTACCGGGATTTTGTGCCGTTATATTACCGCCGCTGTCAATCTTTGCGATATTGTCATCAGACGATTTCCAAGTAATTTTTTTATCGGGTAAATTTATCGGATAAACCTTTGCTTTTATTTTTGCCTCTGCCGTACCGCCGTTTAGGTCAACAGCACCGTCGTCCCAGCTTAATTTTATCGCAACATTGGTTTTGTCGCTGTGGTCGAACGTGTAATAATTCTGCAAAACCATCGCATATCCGACAGAATCGTCACCCTCTTGAAGATAGTCGGAATTTACGGAATTTTTTATCATAACGCCCAAAAGCACACCGAGTACCGCCACTCCGACAGCAACTGAAATCAATGCCTTCAGCCTGTGTGCCTTTGCATACTCCCAAATTGTCTTTCTGAATTTCGGAAATTTAACGTATGCAAAATTTGAAAACTTTTTGCTCTTGCACAAAAATTTCCAAAACTTCTTAAACACTCCGCCTACCGCATCCCAGACTGTTTTAACACCTTTAAGTATCTTGCTGAGCCACGAAAACGGACTTTTATTATTCGGTTGTATATTTCTTGTTACTTTAGTTTCCATACCGAATTCAATCCTTAATAAAAAATGGTATTATTTCTACAATACCATTTAATTTTATGACTGCACAGTAAAAAAGTCAATACATATGCACCATTGTTAAAAAAATATTTACTTTTTAAACCTATTTACAATATATTGGTTTGCCATATCTTCAAGAGTGTCCTCCAAACCGCCAAGACCTTTGAAGTCGGGATTTTTTCTCTTTATTGCGTTTGTCAGAATGTAATCGCAAAGTGCAGGGTTTTTAGGCAAAAGCGGTCCGTGCAAATATGTTGCGACAACGTTTTTATACACAACACCCTCAACACCGGATTTTTCATCGTTTCCGTAACCGTAAACAACTCTGCCGAGCGGTGTGTGATTACCGATGTAAGTTCTTCCGCCGTGATTTTCAAAACCGACAATTTTTTGATTTAGAAAGTCATTTTCAAGTACGATATTTCCGATAAGACGTTTTTTGCCTTGTTCGGTGTAAATATTAAGTATATCAAGCCCTTCAATTGTTTCGTTTTCAAGCTTGTAATACTTACCCAAAAGCTGATAACCGCCGCACACTGCGACAAGTACACCGTTATCTTCAACATAATTTCTTATTTCGTTCTTGTGTTCCAAAAGTCTGTGGCAAACAATTTTCTGTTCTCTGTCCGAGCCGCCGCCTATGAACACAATATCAACGTCCGACAAATCAAATCCGCTGTCCTCACAGGTGTATGTCACAACCTCCGCGTCAATACCGCGCCACATAAGTCGTTTTCGCATACATTCGATATTTCCTCTGTCACCGTACAAATTCAAAAGGTCGGGATAAAGATGAAGTATTTTGATTTTCATTATGCCTCACCTCCGAGTTTTTTAAGTACCGCCTCTGTCGAATAAAGTGCGGTATAATTCACAAGTACATAGACAACTTCGCTGTCAGTTTCAAGACATTTTGTAATTGCGTCTGCCATATCCTGCGTCATACGGTCAACCTTTATATCCGAATACTTAAATCTAAGACTTATATCGTAAACTCTGATACCTGTCGTTGTAAGCGTGTTCAGGTTTTCGTCCGCAATTTTATCAAAATCCACGTCCCACAGCCACGACACATCACGACCGTCATTAGCCTTGTCATTGATTGCGATTATAACGTCTTTCTTACGCTTGTCCGTATTTACCGTTGCAATGGCTTGGTTAAATCCTGCGGGATTTTTTGAAAGGCTTAGTATAACAGGCTTGTTGAATTTGTATTCCTGCATTCTGCCGATTTGCGGTTTGTAGCCCGTCAAAAGTTTTGCGAAATCGTCCGTTTTTTCTCCCAAAACATTTAGTGCACCGTATACGGCAATAAGGTTATATATATTGTAAAAACCTTTGTAATTTATCACCATAGGCTGATTGTTTATCGTAAACTTCATCGGTGTGTCGAGCGATACATTCTTGACTTCAAAATCAATCTCAGGTCGCTTGAAACCGCACGACGGGCAATAAAAATCGCCGAGCTGACTGTAATGATAGTAATTGTACTTCTGTTCCTCACCGCATACAGGACAGAAACGTCCTTCCTTTGTATCGTCAAGCTGAGGAAGTACCTTTTCGGATATTCCGTAATAATATGCCTTGACGTTTTCCTCTCTGCCGAACTGAACGCACAGCGGATCGTCACCGTTTAAAACAAGTTTTAAATTCGGCACTTTTTTTATTGCACGCTTGATAATATCCGAAGTAATGTCAATTTCGCCGTATCTGTCAAGCTGGTCACGGAATAGATTCGTTATAACCATAACATCGGGCTTTACATAGTCAAACACTATCGGCGTGTACGCCTCGTCAATTTCAAGACACGCATAGTCCGCTTTTAATTTGCCGAATATACTCATTTCCTGTAAAACGGTGGTTGCAATACCGCTAAGCATATTCGCACCGAGCTTATTGCAAATAACCTTATATCCCTTTGCCTCAAGTGCCGATGCCATAAGATTGTTTGTCGTTGTTTTTCCGTTTGTGCCGCAAGTTACGATTATCCCCTTTGACACGCATTTTTCCAAACCTTTTACAAGGTCGGGACATATTTTAAGTGCATACGCACCCGGCGAAGAAGATGATTTTTTACCTACTGTTTTTCCGACTATGGTAAGAATTTTTCCGAGCCATATCGCAAGAAGTTTTCTCATTACAGTTATTCCTTTCAACTAATATAATATATGATTATACTACACTTTCTTCCCTTTTGCAACTTTCTCTTTAAAGTAATGAGGTTTTTATGTTCTTACTTTACTTTTTTTCGTGAATGTGTTATTATTGACACGAAATAAACATTAACATATCGAAAGAATGACGTAATTATGACAGACTTTATAACGCAGATTGATTTTAATATTTTAAACGCAATTCAAAGCATACGCACTCCGTTTCTTGATACAATTATGCCACTTATAACGTTTTTAGGCAGTGGCGGCATTGTATGGGCTGTAACTGCACTTATAATGCTTTGTTTCAAAAAATCACGAAAAACAGGTATTATAATAATAGTTTCACTGCTTTTGGGATTATTCCTTTCTACAATGGGGCTTAAAAATGTAATTGCACGTGAACGTCCATATAACACCGAAGAAGCGTTGCTTACAGTTGAAAATCTGCTGATAAGCGCGCCGTCGGGAAGATTTTCGTTTCCGTCCGGTCACGCAATATCTTCATTTTCCGCCGCAACGGTTATTTTGCTGTACAGCAAAAAATTAGGTATACCGGCAATTATTCTTGCGGCTTTGATATGCTTTACAAGGCTGTATCTGTATGTACATTTTCCGTCCGACGTTATTTGCGGTGCGTTGTTCGGAATATTGCTCGCGTTCTTGTCAAACTTCTTAGTCAATAAAATATGGGAGAAAATCAATGAAAGAAAATTATCAAATAATTCTAAACAAAACGATTGACGAAATTCAAAAAAACAATACCGTTCCGTCACTTCTTCTGCACAGCTGTTGTGCGCCTTGTTCAAGCTATGTACTTGAATATTTGTCGGAATATTTTGATATAACTATCTTTTACTACAATCCGAATATTTCACCCGAGGAAGAATTTTATAAGCGTGTCAGCGAGCAAAAGCGTCTTATAAATGAAATGCCTTTAAATAGAAAAGTAAAGTTTATCGAGGGCAAATATGACTGTGAAAAATTTTATTCGATTGCAAAAGGGCTTGAAAATCTCAAAGAAGGTGGCGAGCGTTGCTTTAAATGTTACCGACTTCGTCTTGAAGAAACAGCAAAAACCGCCCAAAAGGACGGTTTTGATTACTTCACTACCACGCTTTCGATAAGTCCGCATAAAAATGCTCAAGTGCTTAACCAAATCGGTCTTGAACTTGAAGAAAGCTACAGTGTTAAATATCTATGCTCCGATTTCAAAAAGAAAAACGGTTATAAGCGTTCTTGTGAACTTTCGGAAATATACGGTCTTTATCGTCAGAATTACTGCGGTTGTATTTATTCAAAGCTTGAGGCTGACGAACGTGAAAGAGCTAAAAATAATAACGAACAGCCGCTATCTGTGCAATAAATTCACGCACGCAAGATACAGGCAAAAGCGTTATCGGTGTAGACGCACCTATATGTGTTGCGTCTATGCCGTTTATTTTTGCCATCAATTCCGAACGCAAAACGTGAAATTCGTTTGTTACAAATACGGCTTGTCCCTCGTCCATTATCAACTTTGAATATTCAAAATTTTCATATGTGCTTGTGGAGTTGTCCTCTTTTATAATTCTGTCTTCTCTTATTCCGTGATTTAAAAGGTAGTTTTCCATTGCCTGTGCCTCTGAAATTGTTTCGCCTTTGCCTTGTCCACCGCTGACTATTGCTATTGCATTTCCGTTTTTGTTCATATATTCAGCCGCTTTTTCAAGTCGTCTTTCAAGTGCCAAAGACGGTGTATCGCCTTTCAGTCCCGCACCAAGCACGATTATATAATCTTCTCTGTATGTCGCATTGTCACTTTTTCCGACAACGCATATAATTCCCGAATAAATCACAAGTACAATCATTCCGAACGTAAACAAACCTTTTATAAATTTCAAAAAGCCTTTTGTTTTGAACGCGTCGTAAAACGTACTCCATAATATAAACATAATACCTATTGCAACGGTAAATGCCTCACCCACGCCCATTGATGTGGTTGATGCAAAGTAAAGTCCGTCCGCCGAAAAAAGCAATCCCAATATAAATAATATTACTCGCATATACTGTCTCCTTATATCATTGAATATTCCATACATTCGTAATGTAACTTCGTGCCGATGTCTACACCCAACGGCAACAGTGCCATTGCTATGAATAATTCTTCCTCACTTTCAATATCCGTACGCTTTAGGTACGCATATTCCCCCTCAATTCTTGATACAATATAATCCTTCGGTTCCATATTCGACCTCCATATTTGCTTTTATACTCATATAATACATTAACTATTATATCATTGTCAATAATTTTTTATTTTTTTGAAAAAAAGTGTTGACAAAAGCATTTTTATGTGCTATTATATTATCTGTCGTCAGACGTAAAACATAATATGCGTGATTAGCTCAGTTGGTAGAGCACCTGACTCTTAATCAGGGTGTCCAGGGTTCGAACCCCTGATCGCGTACCATACCAAAAACCGCTTTAACACTGCGTTTGAGCGGTTTTTTATTATTCTAAATTATATTGCATTTTGGGCGTTTGACTATATTCTGACTATCAAAGCAAAAAAATAAGGGTGGCATTACACCACCCTCAAAACTACTTAGTATATATATATATATTATAACTTTCAGTTTAGATGTTAAGTTATAATCATTTTATATATAGATTAGTTAAAATGTTCTCCAATTTACCTCTTATTACTACTATAATATTTTGTAATGTCGTTTTTGAATCACGCAAATAGTTTTTCTGATCTATATGCTCACTTACAAAAGTCCAATAGTTATCAAATCTCTCTTGTATATACTCAACATCTTTTATTTCTTCTTTCATTTCTAATTTATCTAATATTTCTTTCAACAATTTAATGTGAGAAAATATACTTCTTTGTGTGATTCTAATATAACCTACGTCATTTTCATCGTTTATCACATACATTTTATAATCTAACTCATCTAAAAGTTTTTCTATAAAACTCTCAGCTATCCTTCTTTTCCTGTTACTTGATTCCTTATTACCTGTTAAAACATAAGCGAAAAAGCTAGTAACGAAAATAGTAAATACATTAAAAAGTGATGCCTTAAAAAATTCTCGTATGTCATAAATAATGTTAAATACTGACCATACAACTAAGATAATTATAATGGCTATAAAATACCAATTTTTCTTTATAAAATTCTTCATTTGTTTTCCCTTAAATTATTTTCAAATTTTTGCTTCTTTAACGCTCTTTACTATATCATCAATTATTTTGGGATCATCATTGCATATCAAATCTATAATATTTAAAACATCATGTGACTTCTCTGCAACTGCTAATCCACCAAAGGCTTCATCTAAAAATGATGAAGGGTATCCAAAACAACCGTCAAAATTTATTTCTAATTTTTCTTTATTATTTTTTGCTTTATGATAATTAGGTATAAGAATATTATCTCTAAATTCTTCTCCTGAATACGGACCATTAACTTTGTATCTTCCACCTGGTGTATTTGAAAAATCCTGTGCTATATTAATTTTTATCATATTACTTTCTCCTTTTTTTTTGAAATGTACCAGCTAAATAAAGTTCCGCTAATTTTATTTTTTAAATCTTTCTTTTTATATTGCGCTACATCTTTTGTTTTTGTATGTAAAATTCTGCAGAAACCTTTTCCTGAAATTACTGTACCATGATGTATTATTCCTCTTATGCATTCGAGTGAAATCTGCGGGAGTCCTTTACTTCTATTATCTTTTTGAGTTTCTGTTCTAAAATCACCTCTCAATGCTGAACATATAAACTCAGAATCTTTCTTTACTAGCGGTAGTCTTTCGTGCCAATTTTTATATACAGTACATGGTATGCCCAATCCAGTATCTAAAAAAACAAAACGAATACTATCATCAGTTTCTTCAGCAAATAAATACCACGAATTTGCTGAAGAAGATTGCATTGTTTTTTTAGTATAGGCATGATTCTTTGTGTTGTCCATTAATTCTACTAATATATTGTATAATGATATTGTTTTAATACGGTCAATATTACATATCGTCTGAACCATTTCACATGCCTCCCTCGCAATGTCAGGAGTATTTTTTGTTCCATGCCTAATTTGAATCTTATTGCTACGAGGTATTATGTGAGTTCTATTTGATTTTACATAGTCCAAAAAACCCGATTCGGTTAAAATGCGATGAACACTTTTGTCTTCAGGAAATGTACCTTTGAAACTGTATTTTTTTAATATGTTACTATGTAAATCATTCATTAATGCTATCAAATACATCAATGCATCCGTATCAATTTTTTGAATATCACTTAAATCCAAGAAGAAAATAACTTTTTTATTCGTTCTTTTAGTTCTATTCATTTGATACAGAATATAATTAAAAAAACCTATGGTTTCCTCAGTATTATCCATAATACTGAAATTTTGTGGGGCTTGGCATTTTATAGTAATCGAATGAACATCATGAATAATTTGATTGTCACATTCTATTTCTCTTTCCAACATATATCTTTCTGAAGTTCGACGTCTATTCTTGTTATATTTAGTGATAAACTTCAACTTTTTCTTACATCTATTATCATGCCAAATTTTATTTTTTATTTTCCTTTTTATAATATTCACCCCCGAATCACATTATGATTTTAACACAAAATATAACTCTTGTCCATATATACATAATATTTTTATATTTTCATTTTTAAGAGTTCAACCAATTATAATCATAAATTGTAGCTTTTACCTCATATTATTTACTATACAGGCCACAACGGTATTCACGCACAATAGTTCGTAGGTCCTTATAAGATAGTCCCAATCTCCCTTGCTCGTCACCGACCAATGCGCCGTAATCTTGCGCGGCTTGTACTGCCGTTCTTGCCCACGATGGCATGTTGCCATCGTTATAGTCATACACCATTGTACTTTGCACTACGGCTTTTAACTCCTTGTTTTCTATTTGTAGTGCTGAAATAGCCGCCGCCTGTTTCTCTATTAGATTTTTTAATTCATTGTACTGCTCCATTGTCAGTCCCTCCTCATTTCTTAAAATCGCCTTAACTTTTTCTTTGAATGTCATCCAACCGGCACTGTTCTCAGTTGCCCACTGTGCCGGACACTGTTTGTCCCACACGTCATAGTGGCGCAAAACAAATATATCAACTGTATCTGCTGTAATGCCTATGTATTTACACAATTCAGCACATAAATATGCGGTATTGTTGATTGTTTTTTCTGACACAATAGAATTACCGCTACAACACATTTCAATGGATATGCTGTTTTTATTTCGGCAGTCGGCGTGTTTATACACCGATGTACCGCCGACCGCCCACGCCGCATTATTTAACGCAACTGATTGATAACACTCGGCTTCGTCCATAAAATAATTAGCAGACGATTTTCTTGCTCCATTGTGAAAAAATGTTGCATTATTTTTGGCTGTGTCCTTTTTATTTCCTGTATAATGAATTACAATGAATTTCACCACACGACTGCTATATGTATAGTAGTTTGCCGATGATGACTGTATTGACGTATCAATGTCAATACCATTGAACTGTTTGATTGGAAATCCATCATTTATTGTTCGCATATGTATCCCCTCAATTCTTTTCTTGAATTTCAGGAAGACCTGCAATAGATGTTAGCAGAGAAAGTATTCCTGCAAGTGCAGATGCACTACCTACCAATACCCAATTTACGTCTCCCAATGCAACAGCAGTGCCAATAGTGGCAACTGCTGTTTGTGCAACTGTTTTTATTGCACGAATACCTGCACATTTAAACCATTCTTTCATTTTTATGTACCTCCTAAAATACTAAAATCCTAACATTTTAACAAAATAACCTATCAAACCGCCCACTATTGCCGTAATAATGGCGGTAACGACTGTTTCGTATCGCTTTGTAGGACGTTTTTCTATTTCGTCTACCCGTGATGTAATATCGTTCACGTCCTCACGCATAGCCTTTGTTTCCGTAGCTATGATGTGGACGCTCTCGGTCAGTTTTTCGATACCGTCAATTCTATGGTGTGCCGACTTGGTGGACTGCTCTACGGCAGTCAGACGCTCCCACACTTCTTTTTCGTTTTCTGCCTCCATATCAGCCCTCCTTAATTTCTTTCTTCTCGTTTTCTGTGATATATCCCGCTTTGACGAATATGTCAAGGTGTTTCTCTTTGTAAATACCCATTTGATAGTATTTACGTATCAATGTTTTATTCACCGCCAACACCTTCCTTTAACTCTGCAATCTGTAACATCAGCATTGCGTTGATTTCGTCCTGTGACATTGTTTCGTCGCCGTTCATAACGGACTGAACATATTGTTTCATATCCGACATACTGTCAAATGTTTTTGACTGTATCTGTGACAGCTGTTCTGCCGTAGGCTGTTCAAATGTGATGTCTGTATGCTTAATTTTTGCAATTTCTGTGTCCATATCGAAATCACCGTCAGTTTCAGCGAATTTATCATTGACAATCCTGCGTTTTATACGTAATATATCCCTATCGGCGTGTATTCCGTACACAGTGCCGTCAATTTCGACACCGTGTTCATAGAATTGCGCCTGCCCGTTTTTACTATAAAATTTGTACATAATAGCCTCCTTAACTCCACGATGTTATATTTCCTTCTGCAATACAAGTATCTGCAATTCTACCAAAAGATTTAGCACTTGTTACATTGTTTTTGATTACTGTGTTACCATCGACATCTAAAAGATTAAACTCGTTATTGTCGGCTAATGATGATGAAGTAGAGAAACTATTATTTAAGATTAATGTCCTGCCAGATGCACTTATCAATGAGCAACTTCCTGTCGCCGGTATAGATGCGATAGACATATAATTATCTGATATAATAGAAGAATTACTACAATCAATGAATTGAACATATTCCCCAGTAATTCTTATTGAAGTAAATTGATTCCCAATTAGTCTACCCGAATTTGTCAAGAATGACGTATCTTCATTTTGGTATATTGACGAGAAGGTATTGCCTATAATTTCGCCACCACAGTTAATAGTACAATTTTCAATAGAACTAAAAACATTTCCTATAATATTTCCACCTAACGACATTATACAATTTTCGCAATTTTCAATATAATTATCTTGAAAGAAAATTTTTGACGCCGAAAGCATATACCCCAAACACTGTTTGTTTTGTGTGAAATCTAAAAATTCGTTCCCTATTATTTTTGCATAATTTGCAATGCTAATTTCTCTCGTTATTACATTTCCTGGAGCACCCTCAAATCCATTTATAACATTATTAAAAAATAGTACTTTACCCAATTTAAACGTTGATACACCTAATTGATGAGTGCTAAATATATTGACAAATGAACAGGACACTATTTCCGATTCAGTTTCAGCAAATAATACTATTGGATTAATTGTATCAGATGTCACTGTTTTGATATCTTCTTCGAATTTTACATTTTTCATTGTCGTTGATTGTGGTATGTGAAAAATGTGTTGTTTTTCAGCAGGATTTGTATTTTTAAAAATGAAATCATCACACATTGACCCATCTAAGGTCATACTGCCTTTTAATGATATAATAGCCCTACCGCTACTTTCCGGCAATCCATAACCACGTATGGTATTTTCGTTTGTCAAAACACATTTTGTACCTACAGGATAGATAACACTATTGTATGGTGCGGTGCTTATTGCCGCTTGTAACTTTAATTCGTCGTGGTCGCCGTCGCACACGACAAATATTTGATTTTTTGCAATGTCTGTAATATTTTTTGCATTTTCATTTACAGCGTCAATAAATGAATTTTTATTGACAGTTGCCAAATCTGCCAATGTACGAACACGTTCGTATGTATTGGTTATGAAATAACTGTCGCCTGTGGTATTTTCGTTTTCTATGACATAATCAACCGTCGCCGATACAAACTCATATCTTTCCCCTGTCGGCGATTCGCTGTCTATCTTCATTTCTAAATTTATATCGTCAATATGATACAATGTAAATGTCCATACATCACCCGAAATTGCCGACGGTACAGATGTAGAATTTGATGATATACTACACATATTATTACTAAAATCATAGCGAACAACAATATAAATGCCGTCTATCGGTACATTTATACACGGTTCTGAAAACGTTCCGGCAATCTGTTTCCCGTCAATGCAAAACGCGTCTTTCAGTGTAATATCAACCGCCATACTCTCGCCATAATATTCTTGTTGTCCGTCAAAATATAGTGTAGGCTTACTCGGTGCAACAAATTTTACTGTATGTTGCTTTTTGTCGCCAAACAGTATAGTTGTTTCGGTGTTCGCATTGATTTCATCAATACGCACTTTCAATTCTTTGTCAGCGCTTTTTCTTGCTGATTCTTCGGCTTTCACCGAATTTGAAATATTGGTATCCGCCGTCTGCCTTTCGGTGATTTCACTGTCTATATTACGTTGCAGTTCGTTATCCGCCGCCTGTCGTATTGTCACTTCGTTGTTTATGCGACTGCTTAACGAACTATCCGCACTTTCCCTCGCTTTGGTTTCGGCGGTGATTTTGTCCGCCAAACCTACATCAGCGTTAGTGCGTTGCGTTATTTCTGTGTCCAATTTGTTGGACAGTGTGTTATGCTCGGTTTGAATTGCCGTGAAATTATCACGAACAATCTTCCACCATTTCGATAAAAACGTTTTACCGTCAAAATTAAAATTTAATTTCATTTTATCCGTCCTTTCTAAATCGTAATTGATTGGGATTTCATTAAAAAAACACGCCGTAAGCGTGCTATGGTGGTATTCTTCTGTACATTAACGTCACCTCATTTTTTGTACGAAAAAAGCACGCCGTAAGACGTGCTTTCAGATATTATTTATTGTGCTATTTTTAGTTGTTCAACTAATGCGTTTTGTAGTGTTTGAGAGAAATTGACATTTTCTCTCACAGCCAATTCATTGAGCCATGCCGGAATTGTTAATGTTTTCTTGATAGCCTTATTACCATGCTTTTTCATATACTCAATCATATCAAATTCTATCATTACGATAAATTCATTTTCGCCTGTAACAATATTTTTCGGATTTGTTGCCTTTGGGTATTCAAAGTCTTTATTGCCGTCTTCTAAATACAAGCCCAACGCGTCAATCGCCATTTCATAGGCTTCTTCTAATGTATCTCCCTCCGAAAAACACCCCTCAAAATCGGGAAATGTCACGGAATATCCGTCCTGTTCTTCTGTAAAAATAGCAGGATATAAATGTTTTGACATACAAAAACCTCCTTATAAATAATATATATATGCCGAAACTCGCGGAGCTTATTTAAGCCCCGCTTGTTTCAATATGCCTTGCTCTGTCCCCTTTTTTAATGGTTTGTTGTGGAAAGGAACAATCGTTTGTTTTTTAGTCTTTGGATTGTACATTTTTTTATGCGACCCATTTTGACCGATTTCCATAAAACCGTTTTTCTTGAGCAATGTTATCATCTCTCTTGGTAACATTGGCATTTGTTGTTCCCCCCTTTCCTTGAGTATGTATATATTATAACACGTGTTTACACGTATGTCAATACTTTTTACAAAAATTTATTGTATTTTTTTATTATTTGGTATATACTATTGTCTACATGTCTTTCAGACTGTAGACACCCCCATAATGAGGTGTCTTTATTTTTAATTCTGCATTGTTCATATTTTTTCTTACTTCAACAATGGCTGTATCTCGTCGACAAATTGGTCGTATGGGATAACACTTCTATCCTCTACCAAAATCGCTTGACACGAATATATTTCTTTTTTGTCCTTTGATATTTTTACTTCTCTTGTATCATGGTCGTATTCAGGCTTACAATCAGTGCCTTGCATCATATCCCATATAAAAACTACTGACACATAATACACTCCGTCCTTTTGAATTATATAATCAGAATTATTTATATATTCTGCCGGCGGTGTATATTTACTTGTTACTGTCATAGTATCATCTTCTTTCTTTTCTGATATTGTGGCGGTGCTTGTTTGGGTATCATATTGTACATCTTTCCCCAACGCTTCACTAACTGCCCTTATCGGCAAGTATGTTGTGTCGTTGTATAGGAAATTATCGGCTTGTACTTCTTTACCGTCCACAACAACTTTTATTGTATTCGGCAAAACGTTTATATTTTGCCATACGTCAGTCGCATACGCTCCCGCACACGATATAACGCCCATAACGAGCATACCGCATATAAAACTTTTAATATTCCCTTTCATAAAAATACCTCCTTTGTGATACCTAAATTGTACCACAAAGGAATAATTTTGTAAATATCTTTTATGAAATGCCTGTTATAAGACCGCCCGAAACAGTTACCGTCTTTCCGTCTGCCGTTTGAAACGTTCCGCTTGCTCCTTGCTCAAACTTCCACTGTCCTACTCCTCGTGTTGCTCCGTTACCACCGTATAAAATATTGTTTCCCTGTAATTTTATATATGCTTCACTGATACTGTTATATACTTGAAAAATTTCTTTCCCGTTATAATACAATATTAAATCGGCATATCCTTGACCGCTACTACTCGGTGCATTACACCACAATCCGTACTTATTGCCGTCAGCGTCGTAACTTTGAATACCGTTCTTATCTATAACTGTTCTTGCCTTTTTGTCTGTGCCTGTGGCAAATACACCTGTTATAGTAACATTACCGTCGTCGTCCATTTCAATGGTTTTCTCTGATAACTGATTGAATATCTGAAAAACGAACGCACCGTCCATATTTCCGAGGTTTATTCTTCGTCTGCCCTTATTATCTTCGATATATAGCAAATCACCGTCTAACAGCAGTTTTTTGTTATCTGATTCAACGGGATTTTGTGTACTGTTCAATGTACCGTGGAAGTAGCTTGTTTTCAGCTTATTCGCTCTGCCCGAATTTTTCTGAATGGTTTTTAATAATTTACTCATATACCACGCATGGTAATACGGATTTGCCAACGTCGGCTGACCGATTGTTACTGACGGCTGTTTTGCGCTGTATGGGTAATACGTCATTGATACAATTCGCTGTTTATGTTCGATATTATCTTCAAAAACGTGTACTGTATCACCCAACGCAATTTTATAAAAATCACCGTACTCGGCAAGTTTACTCAAATCAACCACATCACCCGTGATTGTCAGTTGAGGACGGTCAAGTCTAAAATCGTTACCCTCGCCCTTTAAGTCCCACTCACCAAACGCCTTTAGCTTTTCGGGGTCATCGTAATCGCTGTAATCTCGGTACGCCTCACGAATACCGTACTTCTCGATACCCTCTTTACTGTCAATGTACGGCTTACCGCCGTTTACAGATGAAATCGTCAAATCGTCCTTGCCGTACATATACAGTCTTGTCGTCAGCTCTTGTGTGTTTCTCTCGACTGAAAGACTTGTCATATTCTTTTTTATTGACATTCTCACGCCGTTATCCTTACCGATACGCTCCACAACCGCAAATCGGTAATTATCATAGTATATTTCGCCCCTGCCGTAAGCCTCTATGACGTTTTGTATAACATCATATGTATTTATCTTATCGGTCGGGTAAAAGTCGATTTTAACACCGTCTGCTCCTATTCTCGTCATACCCATTTCTTTAAGTTCACTGTCGGGTATAAGCTCAAACTTTGTATCGGCTATCGCAAGTTTTATAACGTCGTACGGGTCAACACCTATTGTTGATTTTGTCACGTCCGTATCGTTGCCGATTGTCGGCAAGTGATGATGAAGTGCGTCATCATAGAATATTCGGTTAGCTTTCACCGTCATAATTCTTGAACCGCTGTAATCTCGCTTTACAAATGTAATACGGTATGCTTGTCCTTCAACCGATACTATACGATTTTCTTTTATAAGCTCCGATTTTTCGTCTTTCATAGGGTATTTAAAAGAAACTGTGTGCGTTTCCTGCAATCCCTCGAACACCGCCACTTCATACGCTTTGTTAAGATACGCAAGGCAACCGCCTGTGAAGTCTGTTTCGTTCCATTCGTGTAATTTAAAAGCCATATTATTCGCTCCATTTCATATTATCAAAATCTACGTCGTACAAAAATTTAGGCGTGTAATTTATCTGTACAACTCCACCGCCTGTTACCGTTATCGTGTTATCCAGTTCGGGAGCAAGTTCAAAAAACTCACCCTCTGCATATGCCATAAGGCTTGTATTTCCGCTATAAACTATTTCTTTTTCGCAGTCGATAACTATGTCGCCTGTGTAATTAACAGTGATACTCTTACCGTTATTGCCTATGGTAAACGGACTTGTTGCATCCGTTACCATTATAATCGGTTTGACGTGTACATCACCGATATTCGGTATGTTTTTGTATGTACCGCTACCGTTCAATGTCAAATACTCGTCTTGACCTATTGGAATTTCGGTATCAAGTGATATATCGGTGTCAAGGCAAGGTCCGTTCAGAGCGTCAAATATCAATTCCGAAAAAGGCTCTGCCTTATACGTCACTGACAAAACGGCTTTTCTGCCGTCGTGTTCGGGTGTATATGACACGCTGTCCATTACCCTTACATTCCATTTAACAAACGGCATATCGTTAAAAATAAGCGTGCCTTTGCCCTTAAACCAACGGCTTATAGCGGTTAGCTTTTTGTTTAATTCTTCGGTACTGTCCGCACCGATATTAAAATCAATCTGAAATTTTCGTGTATTGAAATATTCGTGACCCGACACGTCAGTAAAATCATATTCACCGTCTGTTTCGTCGGCACTTGCGGTAAACTCCTTTACCTGTGGAAATACGGGACGGTCCTTTGTTCTGACCGTCACTCGCTTAAAATCCGTTGTATTTTTGCCGTTAAATTCAAAACCGTTACGCATATCTTTCCTCCTATAATCCTACGTATTTGTTCAATGCATCTTGTTTTTCTTCCGGTGTCATTTGCATGAAGTTATTTATGATCTTCCTGTTGTCGCTCATTGAATTATTTTCAATTTTGAAACTATCGAATTTGTCAAGCATTCGACTTAGCAAACTTTCTATATTACCGCCTGTCGCCGAAACCTTATCGGTTATCGTTGCTACATATGCAGATATGTTGATGTCGGCATTTTGCAATCCTGTAAGAATGTTTTTCTTGCCGTCCTCCATTTGCTTGTATTCAGCCTCAAGACTTTCAATAGTGGCATTATTCTTTTTCTGTAGTTGGTACAATTCTTCATCACGTTGCAACTGTTTCATTTGTTCCTGCAACTCTTTGTACTTCTGTTGCCCCTTATCAGTAACTGAATTTGCGTACACATCAAGTTGTGCCTGTACCTCTGACATATCTGTTTTGCGATCCTGTACGTCCCAACTGTCACGAAGTTCTTGCTCTTGCTTTGAAAATTCGTCTTTGACATTTGAAATATAGTCTTGTTGCTTTTGGAGCAGTTCGTCAACCGCACTTGATTGCGACTTGTACAGTTCCATGCTGTACTTGTTTGTGTCGTCAATAAATTCCTCAAAACTGATTTTACCCGCATTGTAAAACTCTTTTACTCGGTCAATCTTGCGTTTTAGGAAATCTTCCTCGCTGTCACCATACTTATCCCAATCATCATATGTACTTCTTAACTCCTGCCATGCGTCTGCGTCTTTTTGCCACGCCGAATACTCGTCAGCATTTTTTTGAGCCACTGCGTCATAACGTTTTTCTTCAAGTGTCTGTTTTTCCTCGACGTATTTTTGATAATTAATAACGTCATTTGCATAAAATTCTTCAAGACGTTCCGCCTCTCTGTCGATACCTGAAATGTAGTCGTCTATCGACATATTGTGATACTTCTGCTGATGTTCAAGCCAACTGTCAGAGTAACTTTTCATATCGTCATAAAGCGTTTCGCCTGCGTCCGACACGTTGTCAACATAATCGTCCCAAGTGATTTTTGCGTCTTGTAAATCTTGATAATTTCTGTCTTTTATACGTTTGAAAGCGTCAAGCGGTGTGTCGCCGTTATCACCCCAATCGTTTATAGCGCTGTGCTTTTCAAGGTATGCCTTTGACTGTTCGTTGAACTCTTTCGTCTGTTTCTGCATAATAGAGAAAATTTGTTCCTCTATGTCGGCAATATCCTTGTCGTTCGACTTGAATTTCTCTTGAAATTCTAACCACTTTTCAAGTTCTTGTGCAGTCGTTACTGCGTGCGTTTTGGTGTAATTCGTCCAATCGTCCTTGGCTGATGTAAACGCGTCCGAATTGTCTTTTCCTGTTGCGTAATGCGGTATACCCATACCCGACATTATCGCCTTGGTTTGTGACGCTGTGTACACCTTTGCGCCCTTTGACAATGGCAACAACACGTCCTTGCCCTGCGGTATAAATGCACGTCCTTTGTCAACGATTAATTCTCGCGGGTCAGATATACCCTTTTCATCATTAACCATTGCCAAACCGCCCTCGAAGTTCTGCGTACCTTTTGCGACTTTCTTTTTGACGAACGTTCCCGTACTGCCAAAACGTGCCGCAGGAGCACTTTTATCGCTTAGTCCCTCTATAGACGAACCCTCAACAGAAACAGTATAATGGACTGTCGCAAATTTGTCTTCGGGTTGATAGCCGTCAGGTTCTGCACTATTCTTCTTAAATGTAACATTGCCCTCTTTGGGTGGTGCCGTATAGTTGTCGGGTTCTGTGCTGTCGTTAGTCCATATAACTTTACCCGTTGCAGTGATTTCACCCAACTTATTACCATTCAAATCGTTAATATCAAAACCGCCTGTATCTACATTAAATGTTATGGTAACTTGGTTGTTATTGATTAATTCCTGTAGCTTTGAATCAGCCGTATCTAATACAGAAATATCGCCCTCGGCACTGACTTGTAATTGTACATTGCCTGCGTTATTTATTTCCTCGACAGCATTTTTTGCGTTCTCGATAGCAGACACATCCCCGCTTGCGTCAATTTCAATATGTTTATCCTCAGGCAATAATCCCAAACTGTGCGCCAATGCGTCAACTTGCTCTGTGCTTAGTCCCAAATCGCCACCTAAACTTGATAGGTCTTTCACTAAACCACTTACATCACCCGACGCTACAGCCTGTTGAATATCAGAAAAACCGTTTTTCATTAATGCGGCTTTCGTGACTATTTCCTCTGATGTTAGTCCGATTTCTTTACCTTGTTTGACAAAATCATTTACAACAGCGTCTAATGCGTTATTATTAATTGCGCCTTGTAGGTCTTGAAAACCGTTTTTAAACAGTGCCACTTGTGCGGCAATGTCTTGATTTTCAAACCCCAAATCAGTCATAGTTGATTTGATTTGTTTGCATACTAAATCTACAGCATTACCGCCGCTTTCAAAGACTTCCTGCATATCCTTAAAGCCGTTTAAATTCATAGCATCCGTTGTTGCGACTTCTGCCATAGCTTGTAGTGATTCTCTGCCGTTCTTGGCTCGTTCGTCCATGCTTTCGATGTTATCACTTATTTCACGATACGCATTTGATACATTTTGTATTTCTTGTATTACTTCGTCTACATCACCGAATTTGAATGTACTTCCCGTAAACCTTTCATATGCCTTAATAAAATCACTGTCTTTTAAACCATTTATGAACGATTGTCTTTCTAATGCCGCCGCCTTTATTCTCTCAGAACTTCCGTCTTTATATGCGGCGTTCATCTCATCAACTATTGCTTTATACTGTGTTTTGTAGTCTGTCGCTTGTTGCAACCACCCACGCATTTCTTCTTGTTGGTTTTTATAATCAGCACCATAGGAACTACCTTTTTGAAGTGCGTCGTATCCCTCTGATACTGCCTTTTGTGCCTTTTTGCCTGATGTTAAATCCAATGCGTCTTTGATTTCATTCGCACTGTCTTGTGCGTTTGATACCGCCAATGCCAGTGCTGAATCAAATTCGCCTGTATCAATCATTAATTTTATGGTATCATCATTTGTAGTCGCCTTGATTTCCTGCATAATGTCGTTTATGCGGTTTTTAGCGCTTTCGAGTTCTTCGGGATTTAATGTACCGCTGTTGATTGATTCGTTTAGTTTTTCGTATTCACTTCGCAGATTTTCCAAATGCGAAACTTGGTTGTCTGCGTCTTGCCACTGAGAATATAATTCCTTGTAGCTTTGACCCAATTTTGCGTTGTTTTCAATAGCCTCTGTAACGTGGTCGGCAACAACCTTATACCCTGCAACAACCGCCGCAGGCGCTAATACTGCACCGAATATCGGCGCTAATGCAGAAAATGAACTGCCTAACCCCGCAGTCGATACTTTTATCGCTGACGTTGCGTCTGCTATAATAGGCAATTTATCGCTGATTACTCCTAATCCCTCAACAAAATCGCCTGCACCCTTAATCACTCCGACACCGACTTTTGACAATGCACCTAAAGCAATGACCGTAGCACCGGTATTAACAACAGCACGTTTTTGCTCGTCGTCCATTTGCGACAATCCTTTTGCAAAATCAGCTACTGTGGTGCTTGCGTCTTTTATTGACGGCAACATTGTTTCGCCGATACTTCTTGCCGCCTCAACAATATTGTTTTTGGTAACTGACAACTGTGACGCAGTTGTTTCAGCCTTTGCGTCAAACTCGTTCTGCAATGCAATGTTTTCGTTCCATGCTGTATTTGAACGTGTTACCGCCTCGGTGATACCTGCCTCACTGTTTGCCAAACGTAACAAAGAATCACGCAAACGCACTTCGGTAAATCCCATATCCTGCAACATACCGATTGCGTTTTCACCTGCACCGTCGGCATTTTGTAGACCTTTGATGAATGCGTCTATCGCCTCGGCAGGAGATGAATCAAACAAATTCTTAAATTCTTCTGTTGTCTTTCCTGTGATTTTAGCGAAATTCTCTAATTGTACGCCTGACGAAATCATTGAATTTAGTTCGGTGCTTGTGTAGCCTAAACCATCAGCCAATGACTTGAAGTCTTTGCTGTTGTTTGCGGATAGTAGTTGCAAATCTCTTAATGACATTCCTGTTTTGTTCATAACGTCATTAACCTGCGTATAACCGTTTGTAGTTGCCATTTGCATAGCAATCATAGCCTTACTGAACGCACTACCACCCATTTCAGCCTCTATACCAACGCTTGACAATGCGGTTGCTATACCTAATATGTCGGCTTGACTTAATCCGATTTGTGTACCTGCACCAGCTAAACGCATAGACATATTAGCTATATCCGATTCTGTTGTAGCGAAATTGTTACCCAAATCAACTATCGAACTTCCCAAACGGTCAAAATTTTCTTGGTCCATTTTTGTAACGTTTGCGAACTTTGCGAGTGTTGCCGCACCCTCTTCGCCGTACAGATTTGTAGCAGTGCCGAGCATTGCCATTGTTTCTGTAAATTTAGATATGTTTTCAGTTTTTATACCCAACTGACCGCCTGCCGCCGCAAGTTCGGTTAATTCTGCCGTTGTTTCAGGAATGGCAGAATGTCCGTTTATTCCGACAGTCGTCATATCTATAATTTCTTGCCTAATCTTTTCAATCTGTTCAGGTGTACCGTCAACAGTTTTCTTTACATTTGCGAAATTGTTTTCAAAATCTATCGCAAACTTGGCACTCGCAACACCGCCCGCGGCAAGTGCAGTCGCCGCATACTGTAACGGCTTAGTTACAGTATCTATGCCCTCGCCTACTTCTTTCCACCGCTTACCTGTATTCTGTAGGTTCTGCGCCTCATCTGCACGTTCAGCGGCTTTTAAGCCTTTCTCATATTCCTCGTATTGCTCTGTTGCTTTTTTGACGGTTGCTTGTGCGTCGGTATATGCCTTTTTACTTCCCGACAATGCCGCCTCTTGCGTACGAATAGAATCGGATATACTTTGACTTTGCTTTGTGTATGCCTCAATCTCGGTATTCACCCAATTCAATGCCTTTTGGTTGTCTTTGTATGCAACACTGTTTTTGTCAAGACTTTTGTTCGCCTCTGTCAGCAACCTTTTCTCATTTGAACGCAAAGAAATTTGTTTATCTAATTCCGTTTTCTGCGCTTTCAGTGCCGTAACATTTTTATTTACAGACTTGACGTTATCCTCATACGCTTTTTTTGTATTCGTCAATGCCGTACGGCTTGTTTGCAAGGTGGTTTGTGCGTCTTGCATTTGCTTTTTATATGCCGTAAGACCTTTTGTACTTGTATTATTATTTTTGCTTTGCGTCTGCTCCAATTTTGACAATTCGCTTTCAACACTGCTTATTGTCGCCTCTAAGTCGGACGCATCACCTCTTATTCTTACTACTAATTCCGCCGCGTCAGCCACTACAAATCACCTCACTACATTCCATAAAACATTTTTAAATACGGGTCATTTCCCGTATATTCTTCTTCCTCGTCCTCGATTATAACTGCAAGTAATAATCTTGGGTCTTGTTTTGCCAAATCATTCGGCAATATACCGTGATATTTCAGCATTGTCCCATATAAATCGCTTAATCTTCCTTTTCGGTTGCCTGCTCCGGCAGGCTTTCCTCGTTTTTTCCCGTAAAATCGTCCATAAACCACTTCATAACTTCACGACACATTCTCATTTTTGCTGAAACAGCCGTGTCCAAAATATCTTGTGTCGCCTCTGTACCCTCAAACAGATAGTCAACGGCATCTGCACATACCGACGTAGCCGTTACTTTTTCACCCTCTGCAACGTCCATATATTCTTTTTCAACCAACGTTGCCGCACCGAAACACCACGGTTTTGATACATACTTCTTTTTATTGTGTACAAATGTTAATACTCTTTGCATTGTTACTCGCTCCTCTCTATACGAAAAAAGCACGCCTTTCGGCGTGCCTTGTCTTAAAGTTCTTTCTTCACAGGATACCAATTCATATCGGTAAACCACTTTTCTTCAAGTTCCTCTACTGTTACACCCTCCGGCAAATCGCACTCATCAATAACATCATAGTATACATTGTTATAATCAGGCTTAACAGCTGTAAATGTTGCTTTTGCCGTCTGTCTTTCAGGCGCACCGCTTGACGGAGCTGTCTTTGCTCCAACGTGGGAACCAAAACTGTATGAGCCTTTTCTATATCTGATATATCTGAATCCCGACTTGTTTGGGTCTTTTATTTTTACTTTCCACGCTACACCGAAATATACTGTCTTACCATTATCAGTGAAACTTAATACGCCGTTTTTCAATTCCAATCCGCGCCACATTGCGTCGACTTCAGGCGGAATATCGGCGTTTGTCAATTCGTGTCCCAACTTTTCAACATAGCTTACTACATCATACGCCCCATTGTCTGCGTCAAAAACATCACTACCGCCTGCGTCTGTCGGAGCTATTTCAACGGTACCTCTTAGGTGACACGGCTCTTTATATGTAATACCCTCTGCCGTATCCGATTCAACTTCAAAAAATGTGTAGCGTTCTACACCCGTTATAACCTTACCTCTTACTTCTTTTCCTGTTGCCATAAATCAATCATTCCTTTCTACTACTTTCGTAAATCTCATTGTCCTATGTTTTATACTCTTGTCGTCGGGATTGGGTACGTCCATTGTCATTTCGTGATAATATTCATTATCCGTAAGCAATTTATATACTTTCTCCGACAATTCAAAACACGTTTGCGGATAATCGGCGTAAATATCAATCTGAACAGTCGTATCATTCGTAACGACCGTATTGTCATATGACATTGAGCCTTTGTCCGTTAGCGTGTAATATGCTATTGCGGGCAATTTATTAAAATTATCGGGATATGCAAAGCATACACTTACACCGTCTATTTGCTTTAAAATATCCCGTAATTCCAAACCAATATCAAACACCGTATCACCCTCCCTACGCTAACACAAATACTTCGTATTTGCTCGCTATAACTCGTTTCACGAGTTATACACCTCCTTAAACTTAGCGATTATCTCGCTGATGTCATTTTTCAGTGCAGGTACGAGGAACGGCTGTGGTGCTTGACCCGACGTTGTGTAAAATCGACCGCCACTGTAATACGTCCAGTGTCTTTTTGACGTATGCGAAACAGATTTGTCGCCCTTTGAGCCCGTGCCGAATTCAACATAAATGCCGTAATCGGCAGTCGGACCGATTGCAACGCTGTCACCGTCCACTTGGCTTACGATACTGCCCCTAAGTCGTCCTGTATCAAAAGGGCAATTTGACACTGCGTGTCCTCTTACAACCTCACCGGCAAGGGCAAGACCTTTTTGTATCTTATCGCCCGACGCATACTGTGTCAGCTTATCAACAACGTTGTCTATCCCCTCGATTGAAAAATTCATTTCAGCCTACTCCTTTCGAGCATTGCTACCAAACCGCTGTCCCATTTCTGCACATATGTTATATCATATATGTCGCCATCATATTCAACCCTGTTACCGACCTTTACATCGTCTGACATATCGCAGAACATACGCATTTGACATTCTATATCTAAACCGTATTGCTCTCTTGCTCTGCCACCACTGTACGGTTGTACATCGGCTTTAATTTCGGACAATACAGTCTTTTCGGTTTTACCTGTATAGTCGTCAATTTCATATTCTGCGATTATAACAGTTTTATCGTAAAAATCACTGAATACTGATGTCACTCGGAACACGCCCCTTTCGTTTACGGAACGGATCAAGGCGTTTATAATAGTTGCTGAAAATCTTATCGTTGTCGGTTTCGGTATATGTCACAGAACGTTCGCCCTCACTTATGCTCTTGACTACTTCGGGACTTTTACTGTCCCCGTAACCTTTCGCCCTGTACATATCCGCCGCAATCTTCGGAACAAGGCTTTCAAGCTGACGAGGCAGTACATCAATATGACAATACGCCATAATCATATTAACCGTGTCCTCAATCAAAAAGGACAACAAGCTGTCTTGCTCGTCGTCCTTAATTCCCAACAACATTTTTAGTGTCCCCAACTGTTCCATATTATTCACCGCTTACAACGTCGGCAGTACCCGACTTTCTCGCCTTTCCGTCTGCGGTAACTTCCGCAACTGTAATCTTGTGACCGTTTGTCGCAGTGATTTCATCACCGTTGTTAAACTCTGTCCACTTCGACAAATCGTCGTCATACGCAACACTTGGAGCGGTGCTTGCGGCAGTCTTGTAAACCAACTTGTGACCGCCGATAGGCTTTGGCGATACCGTAATAACAGTGTTGCCTGTTGTGCCGGCAACCGATTCAACGTCCAATTCACCCATCGTCGGAACACCGTTCTTAAATGCGGCAAATGCGTCGTCCTTAACCACAAGGAAACCTAAACGCATAGTAGCTTTGATTGCAACCATATCCTGCTCCGCAAGTGATAGCGGTTTACCGTCACTGTCAAGAGTGCCTTGAAGTGTAGCCTCCGTCAAGATTTCATAGTTGATACCGGCACGCATACCGACAACGGCATACTTAAAGTTACCTGTGATAATATCGGCACGTTTGTTGTCCCACGCACCGTTGCGCACAAATTCGATAGGCTGACCGTACAGCTCACCGCCTGTTGTACCGTTGACATATGCAGGTGCGCCGTTTGCGTCACGCAATTTTCTCAGCATATTCTTAACACCGATACGACCGATAAATCCCGACGGGTCATAGCCGTTTTCTTCAATCATCGACATTGCGTCAGACATAGCAATATCAATATTTGCATTGTCCGTAACAACCATATGCTTACTGTCGATAGCGTTCATAATGTTTGTCTTGAACGGTGAATTTGTACCGAAAATGCACGCCGCGTCAATCGCTCTGTAAAATGCCTCTGCGATTTCCGGCTTTAGTTCTTCAAATACGCTGATAGTCGTATCTTCCAACTTTTCCTTTGTTACCGGAATAATAACGGCTAACTTCTTAGCCTCGATTTCAGGGTGAATCCAAGTAGCACCGCTTGTCTTAATTCTTTCACCCTCACCGACCCAGTAAGCACCCGGACCGTCTGTAAGTACGTTAAACTTCTTTTTCTCGTGTTTCATTTCCTCGACTTTCGCCATTCTTAAAACACTTGAACCCCTTGTCACCATTTTGATGATGTCTGTTGCTTGCTCGACAGGCACAAAACCTGTCAATTCATTTTTCAAATAACTCATTTACACTTCACTCCTTATCTCTGATTTTCTCTGATTATGTCCATAAAACTGCCTGTGTTGTGACCGCCACTGCCACCGTTTAAATTCGGTGTTTTGCCCTTTAAACGCTCGGTAACACCTGCTTGTACATCTTTGTCATAGCTTTCTTTTATCTTGTCAATAACCGTCTTTGTGCTATCCTTATCCTCTGCTATGATGTACTTTGCAATCTCGGCAGACAATCCGACTTTGGCAAGTTCCGTTTCGGCATATGCAACGATTTTTTCACGTTCAAACTCTGCCTTTGCCTTTTCAAATTCTGCCCTTTCCTTGTCGTCCGCTTCTTTCTGCCTTTGCTCGTTTGTCATTTTGGCTTTTCTCATGCCCTCGTTTTCAGCGTCCTTTAGCTTTTGTTCAAGGTTCTTTTCCCACTCCGCTTTTGCCTTAGCTATCGCTTCATCAATCGCCTTTTGATTGTCGTCGCTTTTTTGCTCGGAAGGCTTCTGCTCTGTGGACTTCTCTTGCTCTTGATTTTCTGTTTGCTCTGCTGTATCTGCCATTCAAATCATTCCTTTCTGAAAAATTGTATAAAAATAAGACGTATAACCCCACGTCTAACAGGGAGATAATCGGATCACCATTCCTTGCTTCTATGTGTATGTTGTGCCTACTCTCACACTATCACCGCCTTTCAGTGTATCAAAAAAGCACGCCATAAGACGTGCTTTTAATATTTAATTTATATTTAATTTTTTCTTACACACTCTTTTTCATTAAATCATATCGTATATAATTTTTTTCCGATATTATTAACATCTCCCGCCAACAATAACTCTGCATTACTATCAATTAATCGTTTATGATTATTTATCATCGCTACTGATAATATTTTAAAGCGGTTTCCGTTTTCATCTGCAACATATCCCCCATTTTTTAAGTTTATACCGTTGTCATTGATTTGTACCGATATATTTTGTCCAATTTTCAATGAATTTATTATATCCATATCACACACCGCCTTTTTCATAGTATAGTTTTAATTCATTTTTGTAATCATTTAAAGCCTTTTCTGTTTGTTCGACCTCAATTTTAGTAAGTCTGTATGCTTTTTGGTATCTTAGTAATTTCTCTTGTGCCTCTATTTCACACTTTAATCGACTAATATAACTTCCATCATTTTTCCCCGTTCCATATTGAGCGGAATGTATAAGCTCTTCAAATACACTGGCACGACTAGGTTTTTGACGTAATAAAATTGTATGCGCATCATATGTAATTGCTTCGGCTAATTTACTATCCAAATATTTATCCGTTTCCTCGCTCATTTGAATAGTTCCTCCCAACTTCTTAAACCTTTTAATTATTTTTTGAAGTTGCTTTTTGGGCATAGTTTCTGATGTATTATCGTTCTTTTTTCTTTTCATCTCTATTATACCACGTTTTTCACTATTTGCAACATATTTTAAAGCATTTCTCTGTTCGTCCGACAAACTGTTTTTCCATTCATCAAACGTCATACTTCCGTCAACCTTGTAATTTTCGCCTGTGAGTGGGTCACGGGCGATACGGCTTGTTAAATTCACGTCTGCCATAATCGTAACGCACCGACAACGTGGGTGTATCGGTGGGAAGTTTTCGCCCTCAACGGCTTTGTCGGTATCAAACACGCTACCGTCAAGACTTCCGCACCTGTCACACGTCAATTCAGACAGTGCCGCTACAAATTGATATTTCTTTATGCCGATTTCCTCATAAGCCATCTTTTGACCTTGGTTCATAAAATGCGCCGTTTCACTTCGCACAAGCGTTTCGGCTGATGTTCGTATTCCACCCGGTGCAGTATCTTTGACGTAATCAATCAGCTTATCGGTCATACGGCTTACACTGTGACCGCTGATTATACCGTCCTCAATCGTCTGTCCGACTGCCTGTATAAATCTGTCGTTATGTATCCACACTCTCTCGCTGTAGTTGTGACCGTGCCACGGCTCTCTTAATACCATATTAACCGCTCTTTGCGGAATTAGTGAAAAATCAATTCCGCAATTCAATCCTTGTGCGGTATCAAAAATATTCGTATAATACGCCGTCTTTACCGCGCTGTCATACAGTTTCTTTTGCTCCTTAACAGCTTCATTTGCCACACGTCTGAAATAGATATATACATTCCGTTTCAGTGCCTCTAATCGGCTAATTCTCGCACCGTATGCCTGTGCATTTATGCGGTTTAGAATTTCCTTTTTGACTGTCTTGTCGTCTGTTTCGTCGTACAGTTCAAGCAGTTCTTCGTACTGCTTATCGCTGTCGGCTATGCTCATTAATCGGCGTGCCTCTTTTTCGGGTATATCGGTTGAAATATAGGCTTTAAACGTTTTCTCAATGTCATTGTTTACATTCTTGATTGCTCGCTCATATGCCTTAATTACACCGTCCTTAACACTGTCCGCTTGCGATTGTAAATATGTTTCAACTTCAACGGCACGTTTTACCCAATATGCCTTACTCTTCATTGTAGTTTACTTTCCTTGCCGAACTTTCAGCGATACGTATATCCTCAGCGGACTTTTCCGCTTGCTCTCTGCGTGCGATTTCAACTTCTTCCTTTGCGTCTGTGATGAATGGCAAACGTTCTAATAATGTTTCGTCAGACGCAAGACCTTTGAGGTAATTAATCATCTGCGCTATTTCAAGTTCGTTTGCAGGCAAGTTATATGTAAATCCTATATCAACTCTGTGCGACGGCACTTCTTTCATTGCGTTTAATGTCACTAAGAAATTGTTGTAAATCTCTAAACGTTTTCTCAATGTCTTAGCGAAATTACGCTCTTTGTTCTTGACGTGCTGTTCAAATCCCAACAGCTTGTACTTTATCGCCACACCCGACAAGTTGTTTCCGAAACTTTCGTCCGACAGGTCGGGAACGTGTGACAAACGGTGTATATCGTCCTTAATATCATCACGCAACACCTTTGTATCAGCCTCGTTCAGCACCTTTGACAGATACTCCGCCTTTGCGTCACCGTCACCCATCAAGATACGTTCTACCAATAATTTTTTTGCCTGTTCGGTGTCAAGGTCGCAATTACACAAAAACAACAGCGAATTAACGAATTGTTCCTTGTCGTTTATTCGGTCTGACATCAACACATTGTATGCGTCAATCTGTGTTATAAGCTGTTCAAAATCGCCCTGCATTTCCGTATTATTTCTGTATTCGATAATAGGTACATCAAAAAAGTAATGTGGTTCAACATTTTGCAATGACAATGCCGTATAGCTGTCAAGACCTGTGTATGTATATATAAATGACTCGTCATACACACGACAAATACTGCCTGTGCAGTAGCCGTCAAGGTCGTATTTCTTGTAGTAATACACCGCAAACAACGGCTTTTCAAATGCCGACTGCGAGTAACATACAAATGTATGCTCCGGGTCCAATCGGACACTTCTCGGCTTGCTTTTTTCATCTGCATAAATCAGTTCATATGCTTTGCCGTAAATGCTCATATTCTTTACGATTTCACTGTCCACACTCGGCATATCCTGTTCCAAATATTCGTTTTTGATTGCCTCAATATCGTATTCGTCCGACACCGCATATGTTACGGGATTGCCGACAAGATAACTCTGTGTCATATCCGTTATGTACTTTGCGTGATTACACATTATGCGGTTGTTTGCCACGTTTTTACCTCTTTTTCTGCGACTTAAAATGCGGTGATCGCCCATATAGTAATCGTGCAATAATCGGTATCTCTGTCGCTCTCGCTCGTGCCGTTCAATCAATTTTGTTATGATAAACGGTGTCACACCGCCTGCGACTATATCTTCATCAATTATCATATTCCGTACTCCTCTCGTGAATATATTTTAGCCTTTTTATCCTTTCGCCAGCTCTCGACACCGTAACGCAGTGCCGCCATTGCGTCATCAAATACATTGACAGGTTCATCAGTATACTCGCCCGACTTCTCATCAACTCGCCAACGCCATTGCTGTATCTCTTTGATTACATTCACGCACGACGGGTGAATGTGTATCTTTCTGCCTTTCAGCCAGTCAATTTGCGACTGTATACTGTTCGGATTTTTAACAACTGCCCTTGCGCGATAGCCTGCCTTTCGCCACATTTTTATACGGTCCGGCTCTGCACTGTCACACCACATCGCAAGACTTTTACTGAACTTCCCGTCAGCTTTTTGAATAATCTCTGTCGTATCCATTTCGTGTACATACAGTTCATTACAAACGTAAATATCGCCGTCCTTATAACCTAACGTTAATATGGCGTTTGCGTGATTAAATCCGAAGTCCTGTCCTATTGCCATAGCGTCAAAACGGCTCATATCTGTTTCAAATTCTTCAATGCGATAGTTCGAGAATATCAATCCGCCTGTTTCGCCCCATTCGCCTAAACCGTAAATTCTGTACCCCTCGGGGTCAACTTCTTTACGACGTAGCATACGTTGTCTGTATGCATCATCACAAAATCGGTTTGTTAAATATGTGCTTTGATGCGTTAAGACATTATCGTCCTGTATATCGAAAAACACTTTCTTTATCCAATGGCTTGATGATACCGGATTGAATGTCAATTTTATTTGATAAAAAAGACCGTCCGGAAGTTCGCCTCTCAGACGGTCGTCAATTATTTCAAAATCCTGTTGCACAAGCTCCGTAGCCTCCTCAATCCATACGTCGGTCAACTTACCGTTTGCAAATGTGATTGATTTCAGTTTTTCACGTTGCTTGTTATCGTTGACACCACGAAATATAATCTTGTTGCCGTTTATACAGGTGAACGACAACGGACTTTGCGTAACTCGCCACGCTCTGCCTACGCCCATACGGTTTATGGCACTTTCCAACTCGGCAAATGTACTGTCACGGTTTGTTATATCGGACTTTCGCACACATACCAAATTACGCCCTTTGTCACGCATTAAACGCAATATGTACAGTTGTGCGGTATCAACACTCTTGCCACTTCCGGCACTGCCTTTCATTACAACATAACGCTTTTTACATTGATGTACAGGCTTAAATATCGGATTGAACGGTACTGTTATTTTGTTCATTCGTCACCGCCTCCGTAATCAATCTTAATGCTGTAGTCCATATCACCGTCAACGTTTAATTTGTCTGTAAACAATGCGTAGTATTTACCCAACATTTCCGCCGCTTTGTTTACGTCCGACACCTTTGTCGGTATTTCAACACATATCGGTTGCTCCGCCTCGTCAGTGACTTTCTTGCCATTGTCGTCATAGTGTGATTTTCGTGCTTTGCACGTCACTACAACCGTTTCGGGTTTCTCACGTCGCATAACAGCCGTAAGCGTTTTTAAGACCTCATCCTGCTTGGCAATAAGAGCGTCCTCTTTCTCTTTCAGCCGTTTTTGTATGTATTCTTGAATTTCAGGTTTCTTCAGGTTCTCATTCCCAATCGAATACGCCGTCTTTTCCGAATATCCTGCTCTTAACGCCGCTTGCGTTGCATTCAAATCAATCAAATATTCCTCACAAAACAACTTTTGTTTCTCAGTCACTCTTATCACCTCCTGTTTTATCCCATAAGAAAAACACACCCGATTAGGTGTGTTTATGTATTATTTCATAAATAATGATGTATATTGATTTACATACTGTTCTTGGCATTTAGCTCGAATTTCGTCATTTTGAATACTATTTATAAAGTCTATCAGTTGTCTATGATCCTCTGTTTTTGAAAGTGTCTCAAAATATTTATCTTTACTATTCATTTCATATTTTGCTAATACTAATATAGTTCCAGATATTAATTCAATCACTGCACCTGACACCAAGGATATAATGCCTGTCGAAATCCCTTCCTTCATAAAAGCCATGCCAATTCCAAATGCAATAATTATTATTCCTGCCCATATCATTCCTATCGCATTATTAATAATTCTTGTATTAATCTTTTGTTCATTTCCATGATATCTTTTTAAAAGTGGATTTCCTTTCAATGTTATATCTTTGTCCAAATAATAAGAACTTCCTTGACTATTTATAATAGTTGTATCTATATTACTATTTAGCATCCACTTTTCCATCCTTCGTAATGTTAGTTTCTTCTACACATCCTAAAATTTTTCCATTAACAAAAACAGTATTACCACAGCGCTTACATGATACCGGTATCAATGGGAGCATTTTATTGCCCAATTCTATTGCTCCACTTTCGCTTAACAATGTTGGAGTATATATATCTTCCGAAACCGTCCATTGATTGTTCCCGCACATAGGACAAGGTCTATTACCCCATATTTCATTAAGTTTTTGAAATAATTTTTCACTATTCACTATTATCATATATCTATCCCTCTTTTTTAAGTTATGAATATATAATAACATACTATTATAAATATTTCCACTACTTTTTTTCATTTTTATCCTCCGTGGAATTAAATTATGCATTAATATATTATTTTATTCCTCCTAAACAAAATAGACAGTTTCACCATAACGGTTACCGCTGTCTATTTATTTGCGTTACACACTACACAAATTATATAGCCTGTGACTTTATCATTTTAATATCTCCACTCCCACAAATCACACGAGATATTCACCCATCATCTCACGATGATACACTACCTTTTTACGAAAATAACGAGCGGTAAGATATAGAACACAAAATATTGCACTGTATATATGTTTTGCATTATTTTTTGTTTGCTCATTCTTTTCGCATTATAAATTTTATCATAGATTTTTCGTCATTTTCGTCATTTTCAAAAATTTATTATGTTTTCTTCTCGGATATTGTTCATCGTGATGTCCTATTTTGAACGCTATCCACTGCCACGACGGCATTACCGTTCCGTCTATGTATCTGTATCGGAATATACGACGTGTTTCACTGTCGGATATTGTAGCGACAAATAATTCAATCTTGTTTTTCTGCCATTCCAATCGTTGACGTAATATAATATCATTCTCGTTCTTTCGCGTTGGCTCAACGCCCGATACAGAAATACAGTGTTTAACGTACGGGAACTCACTGTCAGAGCCTGTGACAGTTCCGTGTACTGTACTACTGTTTATTCTGTCATTTACCTCGTTTAATTCCGCTACAATACTGCGATACTGTTTTAGCTCTTCCTTTGTCAAATTAATTCCCCCTATGCTTTCTTATCCGGTACATATTCCGGACACTTTGTTATTCTATACGAATCGTATGTCTTGCGGTGTACCTTTTTAGCAGTCCAACCCTCCACAGGCTGAAAGCAACTGCTCCACGAACAATCACCGCCAGCTTTCTGACACGTCCAACATAATTGTTCTTTAGTCATTTTGCACCTCGTCTAATCTCTGAACATACTCGGTAAAATACCATAGCAGTTCATCTCTGAATACTTCAATAGCTTCTTCGGCTTTTTCTTTGGTGGCGAAATATATTGTATTAGGTAATCGCATAATATAATAATACTCTGCGTACATTTCTTCAGAACTATAACTATATATAATAAACCACTTCTTTTTACTTTCATTGTTCCAATCTTCTACTGAAATAGGCTCGTCATTTTGTGCCTGCCATCGTCTTAGTTGACGGAGTAATCTGTCTGCACGAGCATTGTTCTCGGCAATCATCTTGTTGCTGTAATAGTTTCCTGTGCTATAACTTTGCTTATCACCTTGGTCATTATATTCTGTAACTCTCATTATATTATTATATATATCGACAAGATAATACATTTCACCTTTTTTAACCCTCTCATATCCTGTTCGTTGTTCCTCAATCAATCCCAGCTCTTTCAACTGTTTCTCCGTCATTTCAACTCGAACGCTTTTATCGTTCACTTTCAACTCTACTTGCATTTTGTCCCTCACTTTCCGGTAGTTCAATACCATATTCTCGTAGTTTATCAATTACTTCGTTTACACTTCTTTTGCCTAAATTCCTTACATTGTGCAACTGCTCAACACTCTTGATGTCACCGAGAGTTTTTATTCCGGCACGTTGCAAACAGTTATGTGTTCGTACAGAAAAATCGCATTCTTCGATTGATATTTTGTTCGGTATTACATTTTTGTTTAACGTATCTTGCAAACAAATTAATTCTGCCGCTATTTTGTTCCTACACCTCATAAAACCCTCTGCAAATGTTTTAATGTGTTCAGGCCTTGTTCCGAATAGTGTATCAGTCATTTCAATCTTACAGTCTTGAACTATTTTCATAATTTTTTCAATATCTTTATTTGTCAACATTTTCATCTTCCTCCAACAACGCCGTAAGTAACAGCAGATAATTTATACTGTCACCTATCTTTTCAGCCCACATTTCTTTTGATATTGCCTTGCCCTGTTCGTAATCGTCAATCAAATCATACACGCTGACAGTATGCTTTGCCATCATACCGCCTAACGCTTTAACCGCTGTGCATTTCTGCAATTCGCCTGCCACTTTGAAATTATGTAATCTATCATCGGTTGCGTATTCTTCTGCTTTACTGCATAGAACGCTTTTACACGTTTCTATGCGGTTGTTTATAACTTCTTCAAATTGTTCTGTTCTCATTACTCTATTCCTCCAATTCAATGATTTTAAATATTTCACTTTGTTGTTTAGCACCGTCAGTTTTATCAATAATGCCCTGTTTTATTGCAGTATATAAATCAGCTAATCGTGCTATGATGAAACATTCCCCGCAATTAAATTCACCACTGTTATACATATCATCATAGCATTTTGCAAACTTTTCGCCATCGGTTACACATATATCCGACAATTCGTTTGCCTTAGCTTTCAGCTTATTTCTTGTAGCTTTATCAATCATCATTCAGCACTTCCTCAATGAACTTTTTAAATCCGTCAAATTCAGACGGTCTAAGGACTGTCACCGCACCGCCGGAAGTTAATATTTTATCTAAATGACTGCGTTGCAACGGTGCCAACTTACCGTATTCAGCTTTAATTTCAACACCGATAAATCTACCATTTGCACATACAATCAAATCAGGAACGCCCGCTCTTGTACCTCCGCAACCATAATATTTAACCACATAACAGCCTTTACTTCTAAGCCATTGCTTAACTCGATTTTCAAAATTCTTTTCCTCTGCCATCAGCCAAATTCCTTTCTGAATAATTCGTCTGTATAATCTTTTCGCATTAACAGACACTCATATATCTTTTCTTCCACGCTCTTATGACACATCATTATGTGATAATAGCATTGTTTTTCTTGACCGATACGGCATATCCTCGCTTTTGATTGCTCAAACAGTTCCGAACGTTCCGGCAGAGAAAAATATATAATTCTGTTCGCCTTTTGCAAATTTAATCCCATAGCTCCGGCTTGATATTGTATCAATGTAACTGAATTATCGTTATTTTCGTATTCCTTTAGGTCCTTAACTTGCCCGTTTACTATGCTTATCGGTCTATCAAACAGCACTTTTCTTAATGTTTCAAGTTCGGTATTGAAATTGTAGAATATAATAACCCTGTCAGATGTAGAATTAACTAAATCAATCAATCTTGATATTTTGTCCTTACTGTATGCACTGCATAACATTCTTGCATATAACCTTTTTGACAATGTACTGTCGCCTGTCAATTCCTTATCATCTATCTTAATTACTCGGTCTTTCATAAACTTTTTGTAGTCTGATGAAACGGTTGAATATTCCTTGATAAACTTCTTTTCCGGTAACTTAATAACTTCTTCCGCCTTAGCGAATACCGCACCGTATTCCTTTAGTTTTGCCTTTAATTCGTTTACGTTCTTGTATCCTGTTACAGCTCTAAATATCGGACCGCCGTAACTTCTTAATTCCGTTTTTATGTATCGGTTATAATATGCGGTTTTGGTAATCTTCCAGCCTAACAAGCGTAACTGCGAATACAGGAACTCATACTTGCCGTCTGTCGGTGTACCGGATAACAATATTGTGTGTGACGGTTTCAACGATAATATGAACTTCGTACGTTTTGCAGTTTCATTTTTTATCATTGAACTTTCATCTAACATCATAGTAAAATTCGTTAATTGTTTTAATTCTTCACGTCTGTATGCCAATTCATAATTTATGATACCGATACATTTGTATATCGGATATATCATAAATGCCTGCATATCTTTTTTGTTCGTCAAATCAAATACTGCATAATCTTTATAATGTTCTTTGAAATGTTCGTACCAATCCTTGATTTTAGACTTCTGACACACGACTACATTCACACGTTCACCGTATAATCGTAATCGTTCACTGCCTATAAATGTCTTACCTAATCCCATATCATAGTAAAATGCCGAATTATCTTTATCACTTGTCAATGCAAGTGCTTTTTCTTGATAATCAAATAATTTCATTGTTTAACTCCTTATATATGCGTCCCCACGCCCCCAAACAGTATTTTTAAAATTGGGGGCTACCGAATACGATACCTATGCGATTTATCGGTATATGTCCCCAATGTCCACACATTTTTTATTATTCTTTATAGGACAATATTTTTTTGATTTTTAATAATTAATCAAATAAATATTACTATATATACATTATAGTTTTGTTGAGGACGTTGGGGACTTGGGGACATTTTTTATATTAAAACGGTAAATCTTCATCATTTTCAATGTTCTCGTAGTCGTCTATATCATCTACATAGATACAGATACAATGTGCTTTTGCGCCATTAATTCGCTTGGATATATCACGTCTGCCGTTTTCGTGACGTGCAATTTTATGGTTACGAATCATCCATGAAAGTGTTGACTGCGGATTAAATCCACCGTCAGTAATTATCGAATTAAACCGATTTTTCAATATGTATATATTGCCGTCCTGCTCTATCCCCCAACACTCATTGCCATTTGATGTGAAATTGCTATGATTTGCGATAATTTCTTCTCGCAGATAATCATACGCACGTCTGTTGACGTTCAACATATCCTTTGTCTGTAAATATGGCTTAATATCATCTATGCCTATTCTTATACCGTCATTAAATATCCAACGTTCAGACAGTTCATCAGCGGTTAATAATGCCGCCGCTGACGCAATTTGTTTGTCTGTGGCGTCCGTATTGTCCTCTAACAGCTTTATGTATTTTTCGTGTAATTCTCTTGCCTCTGCAAGATTTTCGGTCAAATTCTCAACAAATACTTTGCCTGCGTGACCATAGCTTGACTGTATCGTTCTGCAAAATTCTCTCGGATTTTTGAAGAACTTACCGCCGTTACATTCTATTTCAATAACACGATTGACCGCACCGCCACCGGAAGACATTGACGTTATCGGGCGTTCGCCTGTGGTTATAATACAATTTCGCCACGTCTTAATATTTTGTATACCACCGTCTTTTTTACCGCGTAAACGTCCTGTACCCTCGCACAGACGATATATTATATCATCAAAATCCGAACGTTTATTCAGTATCTGCAATTCGTCCATACATAACGGCAGTGAATTTAAACACGCCGCATATAATTCATTACCTACATCAGTAGAATTGAATGTATAGGCATATTTACCAATAACCGGCTCAGCCCATACAGACACTGCCGCAAGTAGCGCAACCGATTTACCCGTTTCTGTATCGCCCCATAGGTGAACGAAGAACGGCAATGCTCCAAGCGGTTTTAACAGTACACTCGCAAAACTCGCCGCCATAACCATGCGAACAACTATATTACCGTTTTTGCGGTAATCTCTGATTGTTTTAAGCCATTTTTCATAACTGCCGACCTCTCTTACCGAATTAAATAACTGTCTGAAACTGTCCTGTCCCTCAAACTCCAAATCTGATATATACGGTGCAAATTCTTTAAATCCTCTGCCTACCCAACCCATATGATCGCATGATTTCTTTTCGATTATTTTGTCGTAATTTATACTTTCAAAATCACTTAAAAACTGTACAAGTGCCTTTGCGTTTTCCGATGTTACACCGACACCGTATTCAGCTAATTTTACGATTTTGTTCGCACTTGCAAGGTCAGAACGTGGGACGATTTTAGTTTTATAATTTCGTCCCGGTCTGCCGTAAACAAGTTGCACACTTTCAACATCAGTATCTACATTTGAATATCTTGTTATCATAAATATCGGGTGTGGACACGCCGTCACTTTTTCGCTGAACTGTCCTTTAAACCTATACACTCCGTCATCAGTTGCTATCCATTCGCCTGTATCCCACATTATTGCAGTGCCACTGAACTCCATTACGTTGCCGTAAACAATGCTTTGACCCTTTTGCGCTCTGACGTAGTTTGAAAATTGTGTTCGGAAATTAGATACTTTTAATTTCTTTGCCTTTTCCGCCATTTGCGCCACAAGTTGACCTTTGATGAACTCGTTGCCGTCTGCTTGGTCTATTATCCATTGAAACGGTTTTGATGATATTAAAAAATCGTCCTTACTGAAATCGGGTATCGTTATTCTGTTTTCATTCTCCATAGCACCCATTCCTTAACCTATATTAAAACGGCAAATCTTCTTCCGATTCGTCCTCATCATCAAATCCGCTTGTATCAAATCCCGATGTACTTCCATCAAGTAGTTTATCCTGTGGAATTTCGGACATTTCCAATCCTTTGATACTTCTTACCGCTCTTGCCTTAGTCGCCCATTTTTTTTGACCGTTCATCAGGTATTGTTCACGTCCAAACAATACACCTATTTTCTTACCCTTAAGCGTTTTTTCGTCCCAATTCCATTCATAGCCCTCATTGCTTTTTTCAATACAACTTATCATACCTTTAAAAAATGGTAATTGTTTACCCTCGTATCCTTGTCTGAAAAGTCCTCCGTTGTTCCATTTTGCGTTCGTTCCGTTTCTTTCAGCATTCGCCGCATATAGATTACTGTAATGGTCTTTATATTCGCCCTCTGCAATGTCTAATTGCAACACTAATTGCTTTTTTCCGGTTTTTGTTGCAACTTCTTTTGCACCCTTGATTTCGCAGATATATTTACCTGCCGGCAATGTTCTGCTCTCACCTGTGTACGATTGTGCTTCGTCATATCCTTGTATTTTATTCATTATTTTTATCCTCCTCATTCAGTCCGTAATATTCCCTTATTGTTTCATCAACCATTTTTAAATCATTATCAATCTCTAAATCAAACATATCCATAGGCGACTTTGCCGTACTTATTCCGTTTGATTGTGTTAAAAATACATGTTTGTTTTCATCTGCAACACACATCAAAACAATACTGAATAATCCCTCAACCGTTAATTTTTCATCAAGCATTTTGCCGATTGTTTTCGCCTTAAGACTTCCGTTAGGCATCTGTTCTGTATGGTGCAGAAAATATACAATGCAGTCGTGCGGTGTATCAGTCTGCACTGTTCGTATTAGTTGCTCAAAGTTATATCCTATTTCGGTAAACTTCTGATAACCTACTTCTTTAGATTTGTTAAAAAAATCAAATGCCATTAAATATTGACTGTCATCTATCACATAGCATTTTAGCTTTGCATTTTTCAAACTGTTCATTATTGTTTTGTATGACGGATTGTCAGCAGTTTTAAAATTTTTGCCATTTTTAAACGGTAATGGTTTCCCTGCAACATTGAATACACCTACCTTTTCAGGTACCATATTTCTCATACTTGCACTTTTTCCGCTACCGCTTTCGCCCATAATTAAAACCGGTATTCCCATATGTATCACTCCTTATTTTATACTCATGTTGTTTCTCACGGTCAACTCTGCGTGCGGAATATCAAAACCGCCCTGCAACATTTCCTTAATGACCGCTTTGTTCGGCTCAGGTTGCTTATATGTCAGTAAGTCACTGTTGTTCTTCATTGCATAGTCGATAAATTCGTCATCAACTTCCACCGCCGTTGACTTTCTGTAACTTATCGCCACTTTTGGAGTAGCGAATTTATTACCTTGCAATGTTCGATTTATGAAATTCTTCAGATTTTCAGCCTTGTTTTCCAACGACTTACGACGTTCCGCAAGTGCTTTTTCTTCTTCTCTTATAGCTTTGCTCTCGGCTACAAGATTTTTATACCATAACGCTGTATTTTCGATTTTTTCTTCTCTCTGCATTTGTAGTTCTTCAAATGCCTCGTAATCCTTTATTTCGCCTGTTTCTTCGTCAATTAAAGAAAACATTGCATTGTCTATTTCGTATATGTTCATTTGACATTTTCCTTTCTATGTGTTAAGATATAAGCGTGTTATAATATATGCCGTTGAACGGTATTGCGGGGGAAATTAAATTCCCCCGCTTTTTTATTATTCGATTATATGTACATTTTGAACATCGGCAAGTAGTTCTCTTAGCTTGTCCGCAATATTTTTTACTGCCTCACGTTCCCAAGCTCCACCGTCTGCCTCAAACAGTGCCGCACTTCCGTCTTTTAATCTAATTAGGAAGTCGCTTTCTGGTTGTTCTACCTCTAAAAACGTTCTGTATGGCTTTAGCGAAACAATCGGTTTTATTCTCTGTTCGCCAACCAGCTGAATACCGCTCTTGACGGTTGCCGATTGTGTTATACCGTCATCTTTCGTCTGAACTGATTGTTGATCGGTAATGTTGCCGAGTAACTGTACAAGATAATCTCTGTCCTCTGTCGGTGCAAAACGTGACTTTAGGCAGATAATCATATTTTCAATGCTCATATAACTGTCGAAGTCAAAGCTATTGAATTTTGCATATGCAACATATGGTCTTTCACGTTGCATATCATATCTGACCGTACCCAATACATCAACCTGCTCCGGTGATACCACTCTGACGAATAATGGCTTATCATAATTGTCCATTTCTTGTTTCATCATAGTGACTAAACCACTTAGACTTGACAACTTGGTTGTATCAATCAATCTGTCCTCAATTCTGTGTAGTTGCTTGTCTGAAAATGCGCCATGGTCGGTTTCAATCACCTTTGGTCCTGTCATATCCTCGATTTTTTCAATAAACTCTTTGTTAATCATTATCTTTATCCTCCTTTAAATTACATTGCTTTCTTAATCGCTATAATCTTTGGCTCGTCTTGCTCCGAGCCATCTAATGCCATTTGTCCCGGTACTTGTGGCAACATTTCGACTAATGCTTTGCCCTCGTCTGATTCCGTCAAATACAACGCGCTTTCAATGTTGTTCGTTGGTGTCAATGTTGATTTTACCTGTGTCGACATTTTTATGTTCTGTCGCTCGCTGTCCGGCTTTAGTGATAACGTCAATGTTATCTTTCTTACTGCGTCCGCTTTTGTGTTTAGGTCGCTGATATTATCAACAACCTTTCCCAGTTCATAGTCCAATCTTTCACCGATTGCGCCACGAGCGACCTCTAATAAATTTGCATTACCCACTTTTTATCATTCCTTTCTTGATTTTTTATTTTTTTGTGGTATAATATATGTAAAACATAGATTAATCTATGTAATTACCTTTGACCGTTTACGAGTGCCAGCTCTAACGGTCTTTTTCTTTTACAACAATATTGATATACGGCTCACCATTATTCCACGAATGGCGTATTTCAAAATCGGCACTACCATTAATCAATATTTTTGTGTTACTGCCAAGTGCGGTTAATATCTCGATAAATTCTTCATTATTGTAGTTCTCTACTTCGTCATTCATTCTCTTTTACCTCTACATTCTTTTTGACTAAATCTTTCAAATACTTCTTAACTAATCTGTAATATCTTCCTTTTACGTCTTCGGTCGAAATAGTATCCGTTGAAAATGTAAATGTTTTGATTATATTGAACGGTTCAGTTTGATATATTTCTATACATATCATAGTTGTAAATGGATTTTCATCACCTATCATATGATACATAGCAATAGGTGCTTGATTATGTCTTTCTGCAAATAAATTAATCTGCAAACACAAATCGTGCAATTCTGTTATTTGCTTTGCTGTCATTGTTTCTCTCCTCCGATAATCTTTGTGACACTCATTTCAAGCGGATACTTTGCTTTAATGCGGTTTGTTATGCCGTATCCTTTTGCTATGTATGCCTTAACCGACTTGTTGTCATCGGCGTTTAAAACCACTACATCATCTCTGCCCGTCATTACTACATATTTGTTCATTTGAAAATATTCCTTTCACCGTTATTTTCTGTTTTGCGTGTCCTCTGCACTCTTTTGCAAATGCGTTAATCATCGGAAATACTTCTCTGTGAAAATATTCTTCCGTTTTCTCATTCTCTGTTTTTGGTTTTCTTTTTAGCATTTTTTATGTCCCTTTCTGCCAATTTCCAACTTATGATTAGTCCGATACCGAAACTTATCAACGCAATTCCTATTGTGTTCATTTGTTTACCTCATTTCTCTTACCTCACAGGCACACAGGAGCCGTCCGCAAAAGGATTAAAACTCTTAGGGAAAGTCTGACTATTTTACGGATAATATGCGGACAGCCCTTGTCTGCCTGCAAGGTATTTGATTATACTTTACGCATACTTATAGCTGTTGGCGTGTTCTGTTTCACGCCACTTTTCAAATGCTTTCACATCAACGTACCATTTCTGACCCAACTTGTATGCCGGAAAATTCTTGGTGTGTACCCAACGTTGTACAGTATGCTCCGGTATTCCGAACATCGTGCGGAATGTTTTCAGGTCTACTTGTTTTACTTCTACCATTACTTTTGCCATTTTAATCACCTACTTTCTATCTCTCATTGTAAAATTCTTCATATTGTGCTATAATCACCGTAGAATGGAGGTGATTATATATGGAAGCATTGAAGAATTATATTCTTGATTTTTACAAAACTCACGACAAATACATTTCTATATGTTTTTATGATGTAATGGACGACCTTAAAATTCCTAAAGATGAGTTAGATGTTATGCTCCGAAATCTAATTCAAGACGGTTTTATTTATTCAGTCCAAGACGCAGATGATGTAGCATACGAGTTCTGTTTAAAACAGTAATACTTTGTGGGGGTTATACCGTTTTATGCGGATATAACTCCCAATCATTTGAAAGTATATCTTCTGCTTTAGGATTCCAACGTGGTACGGCTTTGGTGTTATTACCTACAGCAAACCCAATCGGAACAACAATATAACATTCTCTTGTATTTGTAGGTAATAAATAATTCTGCGTAATATCATTCTTATTCTTTATTCCTACGCCCTCTTTTAATGCCTTGCGTGTTGCTTCTATTATGTTCATTCCCTCACTTCCTCTCTATCAACCCTTTAATAACAAAATAACAATGACTGCTCCGAACATTATACCCATTAAATAGAATATACCTGCATAGGGGTCGCTGTTTCTCATTGCTCAACACTCCCTTTCATTTACGCTGATTTTTGTTCGTCTGTCGCCATTAAATCGTCTTTTGATATGTCAGGTAGAAAGCCTGCTTGAATAGTACATACTTCGTTCCAAGTAAACTCGCTTTTCCCACAAAGTTTATTATTCAACGTTTTTGTTGAAGAACTTATGGCTTTTGCTATAGCAGTTTTTCTAATTCCACGCTTCATTATCTCTGACGCCATAACACTATATTTAACTTTCATATTACCACCTCACTTTCGTACCTTATTTGGAACTTCTATATATATCTTAGCACACTATTTGGAACTTGTCAACCCTTTTGCAAGAAAAAAAGTATACCTTTTGGAACTTTTTTTCTTGACTATGAGTTATTTATGTGTTACAATGATTTTGAAAAGGAGGTTTGAATGTTATGAGTATAGGAACAAAAATATCAGAAATTCGCAAATCAAAAAAAATGAAAATAGAAACGTTATCGCAAAAATCTGGTGTTCCGATAAGTACCTTAAAAAAAATATTATCGGGAGTGACTAAAGACCCTCAAATAGATACTATCAAAGCTATCGCAAGAGCCTTAGAATGTACTCTCGAAGATTTTGATGACAATTCTAACTTAAAAAATTATTCAGCGGTAGAAAAAAAATTAGTATCCGATTACAGAAAACTTGATGACCACAGTAAAGAAGTTGTTCAAGTGGTTATAAGAAAAGAGTTAGAACGTAATATTCCAAACGAACCAAATTACGATAACATCATACCAATTAAAAAATACCAAGTACCTTATTACGATATGCCCGTATCGGCAGGAACAGGCAACCCGTTAGACGAAGAATATCCCGAAAAAGTTGACCTTGTGGACCAACCGCCAAAGGGTACAGATTTTATTGTCCGTGTATCGGGTGACAGTATGGAGCCAACATATCACGACGGCGACAAGCTGTTCGTCAAAGAACAGCCAAGTATTGAAATCGGTGAAATCGGAATATTTGTTGTGGACGGTAACGCATACGTTAAGGAATTAGGTGTTGACAGATTAATTTCACATAATGAAAAATATTCCGATATAATCATTAATGAATATATCAGAAACGAATGTTGCGGTAAAGTTTTGGGTATTTGTGAAGAAACATTCTAAAATCGCATTAAAAACACAAAAAACGTAACAAAATGTATCAAAATCGTAATTAATTTATTAAAATAGTCGATTTTTAATAAATTACAAATAAAAAAATCCCCTGCCTGTTGGCGCAGGCAGAGGAAAAAGAATAAAGTGCATTTATACACAATATCCAACCATAATGATATTGTAACACAAATGCACTCTATTTTCAATACAAAAAACGAAAAAGGAGTGTTATTTATGGCTAAATATAAAAAACGTCCCGACGGACGTTATGCAACAAGTACGATTGTCGGATATACAGATGACGGCAAACCGAAACGTAAAACACTGTACGGTCGCACAATTATGGAGCTTGACAAAAAAGTAGCTGAGTTTAAAAGCTTGCAGAATAAAGGTATCATAATAAATGACGAGGGCATGACCGTAGAGCAGTGGGGAATAAAGTGGCTAAAACTGTACAAATCAGCGAAAGAGTATAACACCTATGCAATGTATTTAAACGCCCTAAATTCGCACATTATACCCGAAATAGGCGGTATTCGTTTAAGTGCGTTGAAGTCACATCATATTCAAGAAATGTTAAATGACATTATCAGTGTCGGTCATTACCGAACTGCTGAAATCGTTAGACTGACGATAAAACAGATTATCCAACAAGCGATAATAAATGAATACATCTACAAGGACGTTTCGTTGAAAGTTTCATTACCGCAATCACAAAAGAAAGAAAAGCGGTCATTATCGAACGAAGAGAAAGCAATTTTAGAAAAAGCAAAACTGACGCAACGTGAACGTGTATTTGTAGATCTACTATATTACACTGGCGTAAGACGCGGTGAAGCACTGGCTTTGACCGTCAAAGATATTGATTTTAAAAATCGCAGATTAATCATAAACAAAAATTTGGTGATAAAGGACGGTGAAAGTCACCTAAAAAATTCGCCTAAAACAAACGCAGGCAACCGCTCCATTCCTCTTCCGGCAAAACTATTGTCAGAATTGCAAGAATATATTGCACACGCAAAAAATATATATTTATTTACAATGAAAAGCGGTGAACCTATGACAAAATCATCGTTCCGTCGTTTTTGGTATAATATATTAGATAAGATGAATGTTGCCGCAGGCGGTGACGAGTTTTCACGTTCGGACACGGCTATACGATTAATCGCAAAAGACGTTACACCACATATATTCCGTCATACATATGCAACTAATTTGTACTATGCAGGTATTGACGTAAAAACCGCACAACGATTATTAGGACATTCGAGCATACAGGTTACGTTGGAGATATATACACATTTGGACGCGGAAGTTTCAATCAGCAACACCGAGGATAAATTAAATTCCTATTTTGCGTGACTGACTATATTTTTGACTATCACACTTACGGTTTTGTTGGCTGTTGTTGGGCAGTTTTAAAAATAAAAAAAGCGGTGTAAACCGCATAAAACCTATACTGTTAACGTATCTATCAAGAAAAGTAAAAATCAAAGATTTTGACTCTTAATCAGGGTGTCCAGGGTTCGAACCCCTGATCGCGTACCACAAGTTGCAATATCCGAACTTTTGTTCGGATATTTTTTTGTTATGGGCTTTTTCCCATTTCATAAGCATTTTGCATTGTCCTGCTTTGCTTTATACATCTATCGTTAATTGCCACAACACATCAATTCTTCACACAAATAACTTTTTCATAACAAATCACCCTTTTTATTCTATCGTAGCTGTCCTAATCTCTGTTTAGTAAACCACTTAAACGTTGATTTTTTACAAAAAGCACGTCCGAAACGTGCTTGACATAATTTTTATACTATGTTATACTTTAGATACAAGATAAGGGCAACAGCAGTTGTCTTTGCAGAATGTAAACGTTTTGTAGAAAAATTCTACCTTAACCGTCTATTTCGCAGATAGACGGTTATTTTTTTATCTCTATAACAAGCAAAAATACAATTATAATTATAAGAGTAAATTCACTCATATGCTGCTCCTTTCGGAATAGCAGAGACAACCGCCTTGCGTCCGCTTTGCCAAACGTTATTGCCCTTTTTATATCTTGGGGTTTTATAAACCCATATATATTCTACACTATACCTCACGCAATGTCAAATTACGTTTATTTTACTAAAAAAAATACAAAATGGCGGTTTTAAACCGCCATTTTGATTACTTCAATTTTTCATTAATACGCATAAACACTGCCGCTGTCTGTGCTCTTGTGGAATTCGCCTGCGGAGCGAAAGTACCGTCGGTATTACCCGACATTATTTCTTGCTCTGACAGCCAATCAACCGCATTCCTTGCATAATCTGAAATACTGTCACTGTCAACATAATTTGCCGTTTCATTTACCGTTATATCACAATTTTTGTATTCCGCATAACGATAAACAATCGCCGCCATTTGTTCACGTGTTATACTCATATCAGGTGCAAACTCTGTATCGCTCACACCGCTGACAATTTTATTTTCTTCCGCCCATGCCACTGCATTTGCGTAATAACTGTCACTTGCCACATCAACAAAGCTTGAATTTTCCGCATACGGTTCACCCTCTGTTCTGTACAGAACAGTTACAAACATAGCCCTTGTAACGTCACCGTCAGGTGCAAATTCCGTATCGCTCACACCATACATCAAACCGTTTTCATAAGCGTACTTAACTGAATTATAGAACCAATCGTTGTTACTTACGTCAACAAACGGATTATTCCAATCAGTCGGTTCAGGCTTATCTGACGGATTAGGCACAGCATCAATCTTTTTGAACTTTGCAGTGATTTCAGCTTTTGCATTCACCTTTTCAAACGTATATTCGCTCACCTTACCGACCCTTTCGCCGTTTACGATTACGTCCTCAATTTCGTAACCCTCATCAGCCGTTATCGTAAATGTCTTGCTTTCATTTTTATTTACGGTTACGGTGTCCGGACTGATTTTACCGTTTTCGGACTGAACAACTGTAATTTTATATGTTACATTGCCGGAGTTTCCTCCTCCGCCACCGCCCGAACTTGGTTTAATCATAAGTGGACTGCTTGCGATAATGTGAGTGTTTTCAACCATTGTACCCGTCAAATTAACCGTAACGGTATATGTCACAGACGTATCAAACGTGCCGTACAACGTATATGTCTTATTATCACTGCTTGCCTTAACCTCTGTAAGTTCCACATTCTTATCACCGTTCAGTACAACAAAATTATCTGCCGTCATTCCCTCAATCGCTGTATCAAGATTAATCGTGATATGCGTCTTTCTTGCCGTACCTGCCGACGCATTCACTTTAATTTTTTCACTTGGAATATCAGTGCTGTCCTTGCCGCCCAAAACGGTATAAACATTCTGATTATCAACAGTCGCACTTACTACGCCGTTTATTTTTTCATCAGTTGTAATGTAGCCGTTTTCATCAACATTCGCCGCACCTTCTATTGCCGAAACGTTCCATTCAATTCTGTTTGCCGCCGCACTGTCGTCATTGATTTCAATAATTCTGTTATCGGTTTTCACCTTTAGCGAAAGCTGACCGCTTGTGCCGGCTTTAATTGTACTGTCACTGCACTCTTTTCCGTCAATGTACATTTGAAGTACACTGTCGTCATTGCCGAGTGCTTTGTTTGTAAGCTGTAATGTTACAGGTACTGTTTCGTTGCCGATTTCGTCTGCCGCATACACAACTATATTTTGATATGCCATAGAATTATCAAGTGTAACAGTCTTTTCAAAACTGCCGTCATCTCCGACAGTCACTTCCTGTATTTCTTGATTTTCCGCACCGATATACACTTTCGCACCACTGTCGCTGATACCCTTAACCGTAACAGTGTCCTCGAAAAATCCGCCGTTATTCGGACTGCTTATTTGCAATCTCGGAGGAAGTGTATCAACAGTAAACATATACTCCGACAATGTACCGTCTTTTGAATCGTTTTCGCCCTTGAAGGTTATTATATGCGTACCGTCCTCTAAGCCGTCAAGATTTATACTCTGCGACATAGTTTTTTCCGAAACAGTACCGTTCATTTCACCGCCGTCCAAAGACCATTCGCCGGAAACATTCATATCCGATACAAGGTCTATGACTGCATTACTGCTTTTAACCGTATCTGTTCCGTCAATGTTTACCGCATTTTGTGCTTTAAGTGTTACATCAGCCTTTTTAGGCTCAACCATTGTCACAGGTGATGACAGTGTTTCAGCGGAAACAATCTGACCGCCTGAAGATGTATTTTTATAACCCTTTAATCCTATCACATACTGCTTACCGCTTACAAGTCCGACTTGTTCGGTCTGCGTTTTTATATCCTTTTTCTCATCTTCCGTAAGGTCGTTTTCATTCACGATATTTCCGTTCTTATCCACCGTAACCGTCTTTGTATACTGACCGCCGACCGTAATCACATCACTTCCGCTTACAGTCATATTGTCAAATACAGTCGGTACGTTTTTACCGTCTTGAACTTCATATATACTTACCTTATAGCCGTCATAATTATCTTGATTTATACCTGTCAAATCAATACTGTAATCACCGCCCAATGCCACATTAAACGTCGGTGCGGACGGCTGTGACGGATTGGTATAATTAAGCTTTTTATCGGTTGTCACAACAGGGTTAGCACTTTCGTCTGTCGTTGTCGCAACAACTTTTACCGTATATTCACCGCTCGGCATATTTTCAGGCATTGTTATATTTGCACTCTTACTCTTTATGTCATTCACATTTTCTGTTTTGTACAACGGATAAACTTCGTTATTGCTGTCCTCTGCATAAATTGTAAGACTGTTGAATTTATCCAAATCTTCACCCGACCACGTTACCGTATTATTGTTCAATACCGCATTGTCGATTGTCGGCAACTTTGAAAGTGCGTATATAGTCACGCTTGACGCAATACCTGTTTTTAATTGCAATGCTTTATTAAAGTAATTTTCATCTGTAACCGTTATTGTAACGGTTGCTTTCTTTGTATCCTCATTCCAATTCAACATTGCGTTTGCATTTGCGTTGGCTGTATCGTCTGCCGTTTTTGAACTGTCTGACCATACTATCGGATAATTTTCCATTTCAATATTCTTTGCATATGTTTCCGCAATAAGCTGACTTGGTGCATCATACGAAATTGTAAGTATTCCGTTTTCGTTGTTATACTTGCCGAAATTAACCGAATGTACCGTTTTACCCGCAAGCGATGATACCGTCGCACCGTTTGAGCCGAACAATGATATATCATCTGTTGACGCCAATGTACGAATACTGTTATTGAGTTTCATATACAAGGTACGGTCTGTTTTTTCATCGTAATAAACAGGAATACCCTCCGCACTCAACTCAATAGTCGGTTCCGGTGCGTCATATTTACCGAAAGCGAAATCTACATCGCCGCCCCAATAATATGTTACACCTGCGTCAATTTTCAAAACGTGCAAAGCACCCCATATTTTTTCTGCATTGACACCCAAATCGGCAGAACCTATTTCAATACCGCCGAAAATCGGTATTTTTTTAGGAATACTTACCACTGCTGTGGCATAACCTTCCCAGAAATATTTATCCTTAACCTTATCTTTTTCCACAATTAAATGTCCGTCACCCGAAATAACGTCGAATATACCGATAGACACTCCCGCTGCAAATCTAAGTTCGGGATACCATGCACATTCAATTCCCGCATAGTCTATAAGTGTAATTCCCGCAACATTCACGTCCGACAGTGCAATACTCAAATCTCTCGGACTGATACTTACGTCACCTCTTGCGGAAAGAACATCAAACAAAGCGAATTGTCCGCTTAGCAGAAGCGTTATAGGCGGTACGGATGAGGACGGATAAATCGTTTCAAACAGATTATCTATACCGCCGCCTGCACCTTTAATCCAAAATACGCCCATTCCGTCAACATTTATACCCGGTGTAAATCCGCCTGCATAGAAATATAATTTATCCGGAATAGGTATTCCGTTGTTACTTCTAAGACGAATTTCCGCCTCCATTTCAAATGCCATCATATCGGCACTGCCTTGAACGCCGATAGTGTATTCGTTGTTCATAACCTTTAAATCAAGAGTTCCCTCAACGCTCGGAAGTCCGTCCGCATATGACGGAACTTCTACTTCGACAGACGTATTAAATCCGATAAATCCGCCGCCGAAAAGTATATCATGGATATACAAATTCAGACTTCCGCCCTCTGCGTCTTCCCATTCCTCTTGGTCCTCGGCATATCTGTCCTGTACATCTCTAAGCTGTGACGGAGTGTAATTACTGCTCGCCATTTTCAGTTGTGCAACCTCCATTGCGGAAGTTTTTCTGTTGCTCCAATCAAAGTTTGACGGAACAAGAAAATCAGGTGAAAGTTGTGCACCGAATGCGATTACTCTTTGTTTCGGTGTTTTTGAAGTGACTTCACCGTCAACTGTCGCCATCTGTCCGAACTGACAGTATCTGAATTCCATCACCATTCCCGCAATAGTTTGTGCGGTACTTGCCGCACCCGGCCACATAAGCATAATACCGTTTGTATTTGCAACGCTGTTTTCAACGTCACCTGTCTGTTCGCCCTCGTTTGTGTACTGCAAAAGTGTTGATTCGGAGCCGTTTTCAAATGACGAAATCGCACATACACCGCTCCAAACCTTTGTTCTTGCACCTGTCGTATAAACTTCGCCGTCTATATCGATATTAATAGTTTGGTCGTCCTGACCGACGTTTTCGACAGACACGGTTACAGTACCTTTTTCAATATCAAGACAATTACTGATATTTATTGTGCTTTTCGCCTTATGGTCTACCGTTTCAAGAGAAACAGCCTCTGCCTCTGCAATTTTACCGTTTTCATATTTTAACGTAAAGTCACCGCGAAGTTCAAGCAAAGAGATATTTTGAGCATTTGGAACTTCGTCACTGTATTCCTTTTCGTCTTTATACGCCCTTAGGGCATACTTGTTATCGCCGTCTTTTTCAATCGTGACAACTCCGTAAGAACCGCCTTGATATGCAATATCATCACTGACATTAAATTTCAGTGCGTCAGACGTAATATCTTTTTTAGTCGGATCTTTCATATCAAATACAATCTGATATGTACCGACCGACATAAGCTCGTCAAGTATCAAATCCGCCGTATTGTTTTCGGTATCCAAAATGAAGTTTTCCGCACTTACAGTCAACGGCTGACTGCCGTTTAAAGGCGTAACCTTTATATCGTATTCACTCTTATTTTTAAGCAAATTGAAATTCTGACCTGCAAGGTAAATATGTCTTGTTCCTCTGTTATAAACAATCTCGGGTGCGGTGCTTATAAACGAAACCCTGTCGCCTGTTGCACCCGGGCAAAGAAGATATATACTTCTCTGACCGATTAAGTTTTCGGAAAGCAATTTACCGTCCGTTCCGCTCACGTCATAACAACGCACTTCGATTTTTCTGTAATCGGTAGCCGTAAGCGGTTCGGCATTAAAGTTAAACACAACCTGTCGTTCTTCATCCGCGTTAAAATCTATAATATCAACACTGAAAGGGTTTGAATATGAGGCTGTAACGTCAAGATTACCCGACAAGTCATACGGTGTTATTCCCTCCTGCGGATATACCGCAACGGCAATTTGTTTCATTTCGTTCTGCGACACGTTTTTAATTTGCGTTGACACGCTGAAATCACCGTTTTTACCGCCTGTCGTTTGCGGTTTGTATTCGTCTTTTGTATCGGTAAGCTGCATTGCTCCGAGTTCAGATGAAAAATTTATCGCAACCTTATCATCGTTATTTACGGTTACGTTTGAATATATACCGTAATTTGTCGCAACGGTATTGCCCTCACCGTTTGCCGCCACACTGCCCATATCGAAATACAAAGCATACGCACTGTCGGCAGTCAAATATTTTTCGTTATACGGATTTGTAAACGTCAACGAGTTATCAGGCTCAAAATCAAATACACTTGACGCAAGGTTGTTCCAATGTCCGAACGCTATTTGATACGGTGCGACAATTTTATTGTTAATCGACGCATTCACCGTATAAGCCGTTACGGACGGTGCTTTCGGATTGTCGTATCCGAATAACGCGTTGTTGTATGCTTCTCCGTCAGAGTTATCAATAACCGTTTCAGATTGTATCTGCTCATATGTACTGTCCTTTTTCGTCAGTTCATACACCGCATAATCCTGATAACCGAGTGCGGTATCAAGCATAACTCTTGCCTGAACACTGTCCGCACTTCTTCCGTCCGTACTCTTTACACCGTATGAAATTGACGCCATACCGTGCAGAGCCGATTTTGTATTTGCAAGCGTGACGGTCTGCGTAAAAGTCAAACCGTCAACGCTCCACGTTGCGACAATGTTGTCACTGTTTTTCACTAAAGTGACGTCACTGCTGTCCTTACCCAAGAAACCGTATTTTCTTCCGAAAATATAGTCCTTTACCTCATTACCTCTTTTTACGCGAAAAGAGGTATATGATGTATCATAATTTTCATCGGGAAACAAAAGATATTTATTATCATCTGCTTTGTTCAGCTTATCTCCCTCAACGGTATCTATCAGAAAACCGCCGTTTTTCGCCGAAACAACGACTTTCAAATAACCGTCGTTCAATTCTTCGTAATCCGCCTTATTCAGATTTTCGGCAAACGCGCCGATAGGCATTATACCGAAAATCATCGCTGTTACGGTTAAGGCTGATATAATTTTTTTTAATCTTTGCAGCATAGTAAACCTCCTTTTTTCATTATTGAACGTAAATTACAAATCTGTAATTGTCACGTCCCTGCGTTTGTACATTAAATGTATAATACCCCGCCTTTTTCGGAACGAATGAAATCGGCTCTGCATTATCCTTATTCTTCGCCAATTCAGTCGCACCGATTTTCATTTGACCGACTGTCTTTATACCGTTTTTATATTTAACACTGTACGGCTCGCCATTGCTTTCAACGACAATGTTCTGTGCCTCGTTTTTGCTTAGCAGAATCATATCTCTGTAAATATACTCACCGTTTACGCTGACTCTAAGCTGAGTATCCTCATAGAAATAGATATATCCGTATCTTTCACTGCTGTTTCCTGCCTCGTCTGTTGCGGTATAAGCCACCCTTACTGTTCCCGTTGTCTGCGGTTTTGTGTAAGTAACATCAAGCTTGATTTTGTCCTTTTCGGTTTCGTTGTCGCTTACCGTCATATTCGCTTTAATCTGTGACAAAATATCTTCTGAATTTAAGTCTATTTCCACCGTTTCCTTTTTCAATTTGATAGTCGGTGCTTTTTTATCCGGCATTGCTATCTGCATAAAGTGATAATACTTTGTATTTGAATATTCGTCCTTTGCCTTTATTGTAGGATACAATCCTGCCAAATCCTCCGATACGGTTAACTTCGTCCACGCACCGGCCGTAAGATTTTGACCTGTTGTGTCACCGTTCCATGTTACCATACAGTTTCTGTTTGCACTCACATATACAGTGTCACCAACCTTTAAACGACCGAGTTTATCCGGTGACTCCTTACTGTCTGTACCGTCACTTGCAAGACTGAATGTAAGCGACAAATCTTTATCAATGATGCTGTCAACCTTAACAACCTTTTCCGTCAGATTGCCTGCAGCATCCGCAAAGTGATATACATATTCGCCGTTTGCGTTTATTACTCGTGTAAATTCAGTTCCCTGTTTTCCGTTTTCTCTGAAAATAACTTCTTTGTCGGCTTTTAAAGTCACTGTCACTTTACGGTGATTTTTGGACGGCTGAATTGTTTCGGTAATAATCGGCGCGTTTTTGTCGATGTTCTTAACCTCATTCAAAGTAATTTCACACACTTGACCGTTTACGGCTGTGCAAACAAGCGTCATAGTCGGTGCATTTTCCGAATATGAAATTGTAACTTGATTATCAAGTTTATATATTTCAGGAAGATAACCGCTTTGATTTTTCCATTCCGCTTTCGTGATGAGCTTATCAAATCTAAGCTGTGCCGTAACGGATTTATTCGTCTTACTGCTCTTTGCGTTTTCAGACCATACTTCACTGATTTTATTTGCAGGTGAATTGTCTATTTCTGTAACGGCTGCTTTTAATTCACCGCTTTCGTTCTCACCTTTATATGTGTATGTGTAGTTTATAACAATATTTTCGTTGCCTGTTACTTCTATATAATACAAGCCGTTGTATTCTCCGTCACCTGTTTCCTGTTTTGCGTTGTCATTAGTCATAACAAGGTTTGTAAAGTCACTGTCCTCAGGCGGTATTAGGTACACCTTTACAGTCTGCATATCGCCCGACACGACTTTCTGCAAATGCGGCTGAGGCGCTTCTCCCAAGTTATCCGCAACAAGCGGAATTTCGGTGACATTATTACAGCTGTCGACCGCAAACAATGTAAATTCCGCGTTCTTTGTTATATCAACGGTTCTGCCGTTTACACTCACTCCGTCAATCGTATCACTTGTTGAATCAAATGTCGGTGTTTCGGCATTAAGTCCCGCTTTTGCAATAAGCTTTACACCGTTTATATCAGACACGATTACATTAAATCTGTAATGTGACGACCAACCCATTTTCTTCATAAATGATATACTGTCGGTAACTGTTTCATAGCCTCCGCCGCTTAAATCCGGAAGTGACGGATTTAAGTAATGCTTGTTATCGTCATACAGATTAAGCACAAGTTTTTTACTTTGTGCCACGCCGCCCCTTACGGTATAACCAACCATTTCAACACTCGGCGGCATTGTATCGACATATTCTTCGGGCGGCTGATAATCTTTAAGTGTTACATCAAGCGTAACTGTATAATCTTCACCCAAAGTATCATTTTGATTTTTGTAATTCTTGAATGTAAATTCCGTTTCACTGTTAGGATAGAATGTATGGCTCGGTGTTTCGCCCGTTGCGGTATCAACAAGTGTTGAGCCGTTTTCATCAACAAGCTTTGCGGTTACTTCGCCGTATATACAGCCGTCAACCACATCATCTTCGTCATAATCCCATACAACTTTCGGCTTTATCGGTTTTATCTCATTATTGGTTATATTTAATATTTTACTCTTTTCAGCTCCGTTGTCCGTCCACTTCATTGTAACCTTTGTAGGCTGTGTTGCGGTTACGGTTACGTTATTTGTTCCGTTGTTTTCGATTTTTGCAAATGTGTTTCCGTCATTTTCCGTAACAGTTACGGGAGAAGTATATTCGATATTCGCCGTAATATCGCCCTTTGTCTTATACAAAGTTGACATTGTAACCTTTGGACCGTCTGCAAGAAGTGTAACAGTTACAGGTATTGTCCATGTATTGCCGAACATATCCTCGCCCTCAACTTCGTATGTACCGTTTGAGTATATCGGCAGATAGTGAGCAGAAGCATAAACCGTATCACCCTTTAATTTTAAATATCCGTTAAAGTATACCTTAACACCTCTGTCATTGCAGATATAACTGTAATCCGCTAATGAATCGTCATCATAAACGTCAACAAATCGCGGTTCTTCATATTTAAAGTTCGTTACCAAGCTTCCGTAATTTTCATCGTCTTTGGTATACGTTCTCGTTGCTGTGTCACCATGCACACCTACAAAGTTAAACGTAATACTGTCAAAGAAAGGCTCGCCTGCCTTTTCCACACTCCATGGTCTTGTAAAGTCTATACTCAAATTAGTGGACGTGCTGTCCTCACGATAATAACCGCCCTCAAAACCCAATTCATTCGGATATTGATAGTTTTTCATAGGCATATTGTACGTTTCGCCGTCTTTCACAACTGTAAAAGAGCTTTTGTCCATGTCAAGATTTTTGGCATAAAAATTATAAATATAATCACCCTGGTTGTATGTGTTAAGATTTGCTTGAGTTACTGTCAATGCATCATTTTCAAAGGTATATTTCGTTTTTTCCTTGAACTGCGGAATATATGAAACAGAATTACCGGATTCGTCTATCGCAATAAATGCAAAGTTGAGCCTATCTCTGCCGTTTTCGTCTTGTCTACAGTTTTGATAATTAAAGGCACTATCACCCTTCAATGTAACAACCTCGTCAAGTCCGATTTCATCGGCAGTCCAACTGCTGTAATCCTCTCTGTGAACATAATATACCGTTATATTACCGTTTTCGGAGAAAGCATTTTTTACGGTCGCATCAGCGGAGATAACGTGCATTGTTCCGTTGTCGTCCGTATAATTCTGCGATTCGTTCATATCAAAATCCATTGCAATCTGCGGTATACTTTCAACCATATTTACCGTGAACTCGTATATCGGCGATACATTGCCGTTTTCCAATTTAACTTGATAACAGAAAGTGTTACTTCCCTTTTCAAATTGCAAACCGCCCGTTGCCGTTACTCCGTCAAGAGTTTCTTTTGCAGGGTTTTGCATTAAATTTATCTCGTATTCTCTTGTTAGGTCAGTAGTCTTTTCAAACGGTAAATCTTCTCCGCCATTGCACGCTTTATTCCACAAACGAAATCCCTCTGCCTTACCGATTGTTTCACCGCACAATTCTTTTGAAACATCATTGCTCTTAAGCGTCATTTTGACGATATGTGCCATATTCTGTTCTAAAGAATATCCCTCATCTTCATTACGGTCAATCTCCTTAAATTCAGCATTACCGATATTGATTGTTTTAAATGCCGTATCGCTTTCTTTTACGATTGACGGTATCGGATTAGGAATAGGGTAATATTCGTGTTCGGGAATAATTTCATATCTGTTTACACCGACATCTGCCGACGTTTTGATATTGTCAAGAAGTACCGCCGTATCGCACTTAAATTCGGCAGGGCTGTCACTGCCTGTCTGATACAAATAAACCGCAATTCTGTATGTATCCGTTCCAAGCAAGTTACCGTCTTTATCTCTAAGCGGCATTGCAAGAGTTTGGCTTGCATTTCTGCTTAACTTTGCGTTGTATACCTCGTTGTTTTCCGAATTTGTTATTGTCACATACGATTTATCAAAGTCCAAATTATCCGTAACCCAATCGGCAACTTTTGTATTTGACAATTCAAAATTAATTCTGACATCAGTCATATCGCCGTTTCTTCTTATGTGCTTGTCATCACCCACTCCTGTGGCTTTAATAACATCTCCGTTACTGTCCTTTATTGAAATAAATTCAAGATTATATACATTATCAAGTACAGGTGCGGTCATAACATTAAAGTCGCCCTCCGCTTGATAGGTCACTTCTTCTTCGGAATTTGACGGCTTTATACTTGCACCGCTTACAGGTGTCAAATCTGCAAACGCACTTTCAAATTTTACGTTTACTGTGCCGTAAAAGTTTTTAAGTTCATTCACTCCGTCCGCCGTAAGAGCGGTTACTCCGTCAAAACCGGTTTTATCCTCGTTGTATGTAACCGCATACCATGTGCCGTCAAAATCAAATATGTTTTTACTGTCGGCACTGTCATATACGCTTGCGTAAGTCTTGTCACCCATTGTAAGTGTTACACGCGTGGTGGCATTAGCTTTATTGTCGGGATTGTCAGGTGCCGAAATTTGCACATCAGGCTTTGTATGTATCTGTGACAAATCGCTTACAACCGTATATTTTGCCTTTGCCTTTGTCAAGTCGGCATACACCTCATAACGTGAAACATTCGACTTGTTACCTTTAAAGTCTGTCGCATACACAAGCAATTCTTTTTCATATTTTTGTGCCGCGTCAAATTTAGTTTCAAAGTCAAAAACTCCGTCATTAAGCAAGCCCTCCGACCAATCACTGTCGGTCGGTTCAACACCTTTGTCTACAAGCTGATATTTAACATTCAAGCCGTCCGTGTTAAAATCGGTTACACGTACCTTTGCCAATATCTTTGCGGTATCGTTTTCATACTCGGTATTCATCGACATAAGCGCAACATTCGGTGCTGCACGGTCAATATTTATATCCGTATCAACAGACTGTTCACCTACATTTCCTGCCCAGTCCTCTGTTCTGAAATAAAGTTTTGTGTTTTTGATTTCGGAATTATCGGTTTTAATATGTAAGTAATAATCTTTTACAGGCAAATCGAATTTATTCCACGCAAGGTTATTTTCATTGTTAAGTACCGATTCTTTATACTCACTCGGTGTATCGGCGGAAGTCGTCACAGCATACTTAAACGGAATTTGCTTATCTTGGTCATAGCACCACGCAAAACTTGCCGTCAATCCATCAAAATCAGATACCGTGCCTTTTCCGTCGCTGAAATTCAGCGGTATGCAAAATTCACCGCTGTTTACATCACCCGTTATTTCACCGACCTTTACAGTCGGTGCGATATTGTCAAAATAAATCTGCTGTTTCGGATTTTTTGATATTTTCTGCGTTGCCAACTCATTATTATACAAATCGACTACGTTTGCCGTGTTTATTTTTTCAATTCTTATAGGCTCGCTATTATCACAAGTCATATCGGCGGTTATCGTAATCGGTTTAAACGTAATCTTCGTTGCCGTCCGCTTGTTTACACCGTCATACATATCTTCAAATTTCTCGGTTTCAAGCACTGCTTTACTTCCGTTTTGTGATATATTAAGTTCTGCAGTCATTGAACTTTTTTCGCTCGTTTTAATTTTTTCCGTTGTCATTGCAGAAAAGGTTAATGTATCGCCGACACCTGCAAACACACTACTCTTGTCAATATCTTCAGGCCAATCGCTCGGCTGTGAATATGACGTTGAATCTGCCGCTATCATATTCCCCGCAATTTCAACGCTGTCAATTTCAGGTGCTTTTTTATCGACTAAAAGTGAGTAACTCGTCAAATCCTTTGTATGAATGTCAAGGCTGTTGCCGGCATAGTCCGTAATCGGAGATGTGGCGGTAAAGTATTCCGGAATTAATCCCGGTGCGTTGTCTATAACCTTAAATCGCGGTTCTTCGTTTCTCGCCAAATATTTGTCAGCATAAGCTATACCGTACATTTGACCGGTGTACTCTTTTTTGTCATACTCTACGCTCTTAATCTTCGTAATTTGATATTCCTTAACATTTTTAGGTGCGTGTACATAGAAAAATATTTCATTTCCGTTTATACCGCCGGAAGTCGCAGTAAGTTCCATATTTTGAACACCGCTTTCAACGTTTGTCGCATAAAGCGTCAACGTAATCTTTCCGTTTTCAATCTTTCTCAGCTTTTCACCCATATCAAGATACAGTACAGTGCCGTTCATGCTTGCCGATTTAACAGTTGGCTTTGTTATATCGGCAAAGAACACATATGGTTTTTTTACTTTTGCATCAAACACACCTTGCATTTTAAACTTATTGTTTAACGTATCACCGCTTTGAAGTTTAAACCAACCGCTGTCCTTTTTCCCCTCACCCTGAATCATAGTATTCTTAAAGGACATTTTTGCGTGATTACCTATCAAATTAGCGCCGAACCTCATCATAAGCTGACCTGTCGCTTCCAATTCGGGAAATACGGAATTGTTTGCAACGCTGTCTTTAAGCTTAAAACTCGTTGACCAAAATCCGCTATCGTGTCCTCTGAATGTCGAAACGTAAGCCATACCCATAGTTTCAACCGCCTCATTGATTGAACCCCAGTATTGATAATACGCATTATCCACATCACATCTCTTGAACAACATTCCCGCCGTCAATGTCAAATCGGTTGCCCACCAATCCGACATATCGCGTGTGTACTTATTCATAAGTTTTTTGTTGTTGTACGTTTGCTCATTCAATATAGGTACTTTTACTTGATTTGCGACACTCATAACATCGCTGTCTGCCTTTGCAATTTGTGCGGGCATAAGTGCCGCAACAAATACAATACACAGTAATGTGCTTATAAATTTTTTCATCTTCTTTCCCTCCATATAGTTTTTTAATTCATTTTAAGTTCTATCATTTCGGTTGTTATACTGTTGTTATATATATCGGTAAGCTCATAACAAATATTCGTGTCATACTCGCCGACATACTCATAACCTACAGTAATATCGCCGTTTACAACGATTTTATCACCATATGAGTACACTCCGTCATATTCACCGTCATATGTATAGTAATCGCATAAAAATTCCAACGTATCGCCATTTTTAAGTTGCTTAAAGCCTTTTTGCGGAACTGATATATTTTCTTCTTCGCTGTACGGTCTGTAACCTGCCAAATAACCGTCGGGGTGCTTTTCGTCCCAATAAATCATTATTTTAATCTGCTCGTTGCCGTTAAGCACCGCAGGGACATAGCCGTATGTGTATCCGTCCTTTACGTTCTCCGGCGTTTCGTATTCAAAGTAAAACGGAACAACCTGACCGTTTAATGCAACCCAATAATAATCGAAATCAACCATTAAATCACCGTCATCGTCAAATTCATACACATTGTCCGAACCCAAGTCAACGTAACCATCGCCGTCATCAACATACACCCATACATTAATTCCGTTTATTTTATCCCATTCCTCGTCCGAAAGCGACAATGCGAAATAATCGCCCTTGTCCTTTACTTCCAACTCATCTGATACATTATAGGTATCGTAATTTGTATTGTCATACCAAGAATAATCACTGTAATCATTCTCACTCGAATAATTCATCTGTCCTGTACCCATAATGCTCAAAAATCTATCGAAAAAGCTGTTGTAGCCGTTATAACCGAACTTATCTGTTTCTGTTTTTATTTCCGCATAATAGTCGGGATAGTCATACGGGAAATACATTGCAAGTCCGTTCGAATTGTAAGACGAACTGCCCGAATACTTAACCGCACTTCTAAGCACCTTGCCCAGTTCCGTATCACTCTTGCCGCATTCTTCAAGATATGACTTTATATCAATCTGTTCATACTCACCGTCACCGAATGATTTTGCATTGTATCTTGCCTGTGATATTACGGAATATCTACTGTCCAAAACTCCTTCTTCCTGCTGCATTATTTCGCATAGCTTTGAATATGTATAAGGAATTTCTCTCAAATCTACGATTGAAAGCGTATTTGAATCAAAAAAACTCGAATCAGGACCGTTTATATAGTCCTCCACAATCTTCTTACCTATTTCGACAGTCGACATTGACGTATTGTCAGACAAATTTTTAAGCCATTCACTGTAATACCAACCCGTTCCCGGCTCATATTCCTCCGACGCAACAAGATAATCCGCATACGGTTCAAGCATATATGCCGTTTCAATCGTACCCATAAGGCACGCGTCAAAGCCTACAATATCAAACTTAATTCCGCTGTCTGACAGAGCATTTCCTATCTGTGACAGCGACAGCATATCATCAGGATACATTTCGTCATATCCGAAACCAAGTGCCGTACCGCCGCCGTGATTCCAAAGCACAAGTTCATATCTGTCGGCAGGATAATTTGAGGCAGACCATTTTATAAAATCAGTCAGCGTATTAGGGGACGTCATTTGTGTTTCACCCAAGTTCTCCACGTTCTGCAATTCACCGTTTTTAATTATATGACGTTCCGTTTTTCCGTCACTTATGCTTGCATTTTCCCACGCGGCCGCTCCGCCTGTCTGTAATGTAATATTAATATTATCCGCATTTGCCGCCGCCATTTCGGCAATATCTTCACTCGCCGCTCCGCCGTCACTTTCAAGGTCAGAACCTACCATATACACCATAAGTGTAACTTTATCCTCTCCGTTGCCCTTTATGTGAGTATAATAATCACGCATATTCGGAATATCGTAATTAATCGTTTCATACTCCTCCGACGGCATAATCAAAACCATACAAAACAACACAAATATCAAGCCTATAAATATTAATAATGCAATTCCTATTTTAAATAAACACCCTTTTTTCTTTGCCATAATCTCTCTCTTTCAAAAAACATCCCCAATTACTCCAAAAGCGACAGCTAATGCTGCCGCTTTTCAATTTTTGCAGTACTGATAAAATGCACTTATATTTTATATGGAGTCCAATAAAATATCGGATTTTTTAGGGGACTGTTTTAAATTTCTAAATCAATTATTCTGCGTCAACACCTGCAACGGCAGCCAAACCATCAGCCATTTTTGACATAGAATCTACCAACTGTAGTGCCTCGTCTTCATCTGTGAAATCAGTCTGTTCAATATCGCCAATTTCTTTGATTACGTCGGCAGCTTGATTTAGAAGATCAACTGTTTCTGCATCTGCCTCGATTGTACCGTCATTTACAGCGTCTGCAACTGTTGTATGCAGTTTAACAAGGTTTGAATAGATGTCTTGAAGCTGTGCGAATGTTTCATCATCGATAACAGTATCAGATGATGTTGTATCGTCAGAAGTTGTTGTTACGTTTGATGTTGTTGTGTCTGATGATGTATCTGCATCACTTCCGCAACCTGCTAAAGCTGTTACTGACATAGCGGCAATCATTGCCATAATTAAAATTTTCTTTTTCATAATATATATTTGTCCTTTCATTTTAAAAAAATTATTTTTATTATTCTGCATACTCTGAGCCGTCTTTTGGCTTAAGTTTTCCTGTTGCTATCATAATTAAGTCGATAAGCCACCAAATTCCGAATCCCCCACAGGTTATTAATTTTAAAATACCTGTACCTATGTAGCCAAGATAAAATCTATCAATTCCAAGTTCCCCCAAAAAGATAGAGAGAATTAATGCTACTACCTTTGATTTCATTCCATTTCCTCCTTTTAACGTACTTCTTAATTAATATGCATCGATTAAGAAATTTATTCCTCTTTTTTATATTTTTTAAGCCAAGCCCCTTTTTTCCAAAAGAACTTTAAGCTTTTCCCCTACTTCTCTGGTTGCTCTGTTTAGGTCAATATTTTCTTCATTGACTATATCATACATTCCGTTTGTAAAAGCATCACCGATTATCTCTTTCGCCAAACCGCCTGCACCGCTGTATATTTTTGAAATTGTAATCGTTTTTGAAGTTATAGCAATTTGGATTTTATATTTATCCACAGCAGGAAATTGAATACATCTCATTAATCCCGAACCCGTAATCTCAGGTTTGCCGACAGAATATGTTTCGTCTTTCATAATCTCATAAAGTTCATCATATGTAATCTTATCCTTCAGCTTAACTTTATCATACCCCTTAAAGACATCTTTTGCTCCGGACTTAAATGAATCAAAAAATCCCATCTCATATCTCCTTATATTCTGCTGTATCTCATTGCTTTCTGATAAAATTATAATATACCGAAAATCAAAATTCAATAGATTTTGCATCAAACGCATTCTGCAAGTTTTAAAAGCAATTTTCCGCACCGAAACTCAAGTTTATTAACTGAAACTCAATTTTATATGTTGAATTATTATTTTTACAATGATATAATATAATCAGAGTATATCGGCAAAATGTTGACAGCTCTTAAATCCATAAGGCGGTGAACACGATGAATATTGCAGTTGTTGATGACTTAGCCGTCGGCAGAGAAACGCTTGTAAATTACCTTAACGAATATTTCTCCGAAAGAAATATGAACGTTACAATATCCGACTTTTCCGATGCCGAAAGTTTTGTCACGCAATTTGAAAACAACAAATATAATATAATTTTCTTTGACATATATATGCCGGGTATGAGCGGAATTGAAGCTGCAAGCACTGTACGCAAAACAGACAGTTCGGTTGAAATCATCTTCCTTTCCACAAGCAATAACTTCGCTTGTGAAAGTTACAGTGTAAATGCTTTTTGTTATCTTGTAAAACCGATAACAAAAGATGCAGTTGAGTCACTTATGCAGAGATATTTTGAAAAATACGAAGAACCTTCAAAAGCATTATCGGTTCTGTACAAAACAAAACCCGAAATAAAACTTAAAATAGCATATGATTCGATAATGTACATAGATGTTACAAACAGAAAAGTCCGGCTTCATTTGAAGGACAAGACGATTGAAATTCAAAACACATTTTCACAGTGTGCGTCAATTTTGACAGAAGACAGCCGTTTTTCAAACTGCTGTAAAGGATTTATCGTAAATTTTGATTACGTCAACACTGTTTCGGGCAATGATTTTTTAATGCAAAACGGAGATTATGTTCCGATTAAAAAACGTGAAAATCAACAGGTAAAGAAACAGTATTTAACTTATGAATTAAAAGATATTATAAGAGAATAAAGGTCACTATGATTACTATGTAAAATAAGCAACGCGTTAAGACTATTGCGGTAATTTTTATTATCGCAATAGTTCTTATCTCTTTGACTACAGAATTTTTATATATTTTCAATAACAAATATACATACAGCAAGCTCCAGCCCGAAAAAGGCGTATTGACGCTTTCGCAAGAGGAAATTGACAACAATTCGTTTCACTTTCTTATAAAGGATTGGGAATTTTACGAAAACGCACTTCTCACTCCGACATATTTTAAAAATCAAACTTCACTTCCGAATATGAAATATATTTCAATCGGTGATACTGAATCAGCGTACACAAGCCAAACAAAAAACAATATCTTTATCGGAACATACAGAATAAAAATAAACTTCCCCGAAAAAGAAGGATTTTACGCACTGGAAATGCCTCAGGTTTACTCGGCATATGAGTTGTACATCAATAACAAATTGTATTTAAAGGTCGGCGATACACATAATTACAAAGCACAAATACAAAACCGCTGCACATTTTTCAATGCCTCCGGCGAAACATATATAACAATCGCCGTCAAGGACGCATCCGGCATTAGAGCAGGAATTACGTCACCGCCGACACTCGGTAAACCGTATTCAATTAATATCACCAGAGCATTTAAATTTCTGATAAACAACTTTATCATGACATTGATATTCTTCGGTGCACTGTTCTCGCTTATTCTCGCACTTAGCGGCAAAAGCAATTATTCGTATATATTCTTCTTTATGTGCCTTACATATGCCGTTTACCTAAATTATCCGCTGATCAATTTGTGTTTCTCCATGGGCGGTAATTTTTCATATGTATTTGAGTATTTTTGCACGCACTTTGTGTATTTGATGGTTATAATGCTCCAAAACAGGCTCTGCAATTTAAATAAAAACGTAAGCAGTATTTCCGAAATATGCGGTTCGGTATTCTGTGCAATCGCATTTGTATACGGTGTATTTACACCTTATTTAAGTGCACCGTTATGTACTTTCCTTTCAACCCTATGCAATGTGTTTGAGTGGTTAGCCGCAATTTATCTTGTCGCAATAGGCACTTATGCGGTCTTTAACGATATAAAATACGGCAGAATTTTTCTGTTCGGCAATGTTTGCTTTGCTGTATCGTTATTACTTTACATTATTCAACCGCTTTATGACTCGATTTACACCGACCAGTCGGTTGAAATAGGTATACTTACGATTTTGGGCTGTCTGTACTTTGTATACTGGGCAAGTATTATAGATAATTACAGACGAAATATTGTTCTCGATGACGAACGACGACTTATGGAACGTCAGATAAATCTTTACAAGGAAAACTATGTCCACATAACCGAACAAATCGAAGAAACACGAAAGCTCCGCCACGATATGCGTCAGCATTTCAGAGTAATAAGCGACTTTGCAAATAATCGTCAATTTGATAAAATCGCAGAATACCTCGAAGAATATTCAAGCGAAACAAATGACACAGTACCGCTGTTTTTCTGCGAAAATCTTACGCTTAACGCTCTGCTCCACTTCTATGTTTCTTCATCGGCTAAAAATTCAATAGACTTTAAAACTTCGGTATCAGTTCCGAACGGACTGCCTATGAGTGATATTGATTTAAGTATTTTGGTCGGCAATCTTGTTGAAAATGCTATGGAGGCTTGTTCAAAAGCACCGCTTAAAAACAGGCGAATTGTGCTGAACTGCACCGCTGATGAAAACAAATTGATTTTAGATTTAAAAAATACGTTTGACGGCAGCGTTAAGAAGATCGGTTCTAAATTAATATCATCCAAAAAAGGTATGCACGGTTTGGGACTTGAATCAGTTAACGCCGTTGTTGACAAGTATCACGGTGTTATGAACGTTTCAAATTCAGACGATATGTTCACCGTCTCGCTTGTTATATTCTTCTAAACAAAAAGCCCGCAAACGAAACGTCAACAGCTCCAAAAATCAAATCAACAAAAAATCCGACGCAATCAATACGTCGGATTTTTTAATTTCTATTCTCGCCACATCATTATCCGTTATCCCCTCGCCGATATTCGGCACAAATGCCGAATACGCCATATCCGCGACAAACAGGACTACAAGTACGACACATATAATCTTCTTAATTTTCATAGGAATTTTGCAAAACAGATGGTCAAGTGACGGTGCTATAAGGTACACCGCCGCACAACCGCCGAGTGCAAACACAACCAATCCCTCAAGGCAAATTCTGCCTTGAAAATTCATAAAATATCCGCTGTAATCCCACCAACGCATACCCTGAACTTTTTCAAGTATAAGCGATGTAAAATACTCTATTACACCGCACAGCACCATTGACAAAAGGAATGTCAGCCACGGTTTGTTTCTGAATTTTTTTAACACAATCAGTACAACCGTACCGCCTACGCCGTAAATCGGCAGCCACGGTCCGTGTGAAGTACCTCTGTTGATAAATTCACCTCTTGTAAACAGGAACAATAACACTTCCCACAACCAACCTATCATTGCAAATGTGAAAAATATCAGTATCAATGACGATAATCCGTAATCACGTTCATAATCTTCCTGAATCCACTTCTTGCCCTTAGGCACTGTTATGAAGTATTCATTAATAGGATATATTCCGCTTGTCACTTCACTTTCAAGCAATTTATCGCACAGCTTGTCCGCATTTTCAATATCTCTTTCCTTTGCTTTTTCACGCAACGTCATATAAAGTTCAACTGTCGTCATACGTTTATACGGTTCAAGGAAAAATACGCCCAAAATCTGAAGTGTAAGTATATTCAATATATCCCAACCGATAAATGACAAATCAATCAAAAATGCTCTCCACTTATACCCTTTCATCATATCTTCAGAAAGTTTTATAGCCTCTTTTGCACTCAATTCGGGATTTTCCGCAATAATCATCGGTACAAGTTTATATGAATAAATCTTAATAAATCCGCCGACTATCGTTAAGCACCATAAAAGTGAATACACACTTCTTACAAACATCACCCATGCAATATGCAGTGCCTTTTTTATAGACCACGGAAACAATATTCGTGAAATTCTCGTACCTGTGTAGACTCGAATTTCAAGCAAATACCGATACAGTCCAATAAGCAAAACCTTCGTAAAAAGAATGGCTATAAGCAAATAAATCAACGAGCCGATTGCAATAGTAACACCGGCACTCACTCGGTCGTTAAACACAATTTGATTTATCGAATTTAAAACACCGTAAACAAAGTTACCTGCACCCTCGGTATTCTTCGCAAACACCGAAAGAACGCCCCTCGTCCAATGCTGTGCTCTTTCACTTTCCTCACCGCTCTTGCCTAAAAAGTTATCGACAACTTCCGTATTCGACATATCGGAATTGTGATTTTCCGCAAAAAGCACCGTTCCGTTAAGCTGGTCGAAATAAGTGTCTTTTATTGTCCTCACTTCTTTTAGCGGGTTAGTAAAGCTGCCCATAACAACGGCCGCGATAAAGCACGTTATAACAATGCCGATATAATTCCGCTTAAAAGTTCCCCTTGCCTTTTTCTTTAAATCCCTTATCTTCCACATATTTATATACCCCCGTTTTTCGTCTTATATATTTCTTGCAGTATCCGCCACGCATTTTATGTGTGACAAATCAATATCATTTGACAACGTACAATCCGCCCCCAGTATTGTATCTTTTTTCCGACCGTATTTATAAGTTTTATTGTTTCCGATTTGATTTCATCAAGCGTACCGCTGTATAAAACGCCGTTTTTTCTGTTGTCAAAGCCACCAAGCACGCAATTTGTGTTAAAGAAATCTCTACCCACATTTAAGTCCATATCTTCCACATAAACCGCCCAATTTACTGCCGCTGCTTTATAATTTTTCCATACTTCAACTCTGTTTTTGTCACCGCTCCAACCGCAGCAATGAAGTATATTATATTTACTGATACTGTTGGCATAATCAAGCACCTTTAAATCATACGGCTCTACAAATTTATGATATTCCTCCGAAGTAAATCTAAAAGTTTCCGCGTTTTGCACGCAGTAATAAATACCGTCACAGCCTGCCTCCTGTATAAGGGCTTTCACAAGAGTTATTGCATCTTCAGCAATCACTTCACACGCATATTCAACCGCTAACTAATCTTATATATAATTATATCTCACAAAATATTACCTGTCAAACTTAAATAAATAAAAACAAATTCCAACCGCATCCGCGATAAACCAACCGATCGGAATCGACCACCAAATACCGACTACACCGATAACACGCGACAAAACATACGCAAGCACTACTCTTATTCCCAAAGAAATAACCGTAAGCACAACCGACATACTCGGTTTATTTATAGCTCTGTAATATCCGTAAAGCATAAACAAAATACCTATGCCGATATAGCAAGCACCCTCTATACGCAAATACTGTACGCCGATGTTTATAATCTCCGTGCTTTCGGCATTTACAAATATCATCATAAGCGGTTTTGCGAAAATAAACACAATCGCACTGATAAAAATACAGAACAGTACAACACTTTTGAGTGCTTTTTTAATTCCGTCTTTTATTCTGTCATACTTGCCCGCACCGAAATTTTGTGCGATAAAAGTCGAAAACGCATTTCCGAAATCCTGTACAGGCATATATGCAATGGTGTCGATTTTCACAGAAACGGCAAACGCCGCCATAATTTTTGTACCGAAACTGTTTACAATCCCCTGTACCATAAGTATGCCGAAATTCATTACAGACTGTTGCAGACACGTCATTCCCGACAGTATTGCTATGTCGTATGCCGTACGTTTTACAAACTTTGTATCTTCATATTTTAATCGAAGTTCGGGATAACGAATGTACACATATATCATAAGTCCGATACCCGAAATATACTGCGATATTACAGTTGCAATCGCCGCACCGCGTATGCCTTGCTTTAATACCAAAACAAAGTACAAATCAAGACCGATATTAAGTATCACAGATACGCACAAAAACACAAGCGGAATTACAGAATTGCCTATTCCTCGCAGAAGATTAGAAAAATAGTTGTATAGGAATGTCGCGAAAATGCCTAAAAATATCCACTTCAAATATTCGCTCATTATACCTTGAATGTCATACGGCACTTGAAGTATTTTCATAATCCGGCCGCAAAGGTAAAATGACGCAAATGTCAGTATGAGTGAAAATATTCCTATCATAACAAACGAAATAAATATTCCGTTTTTCAGTCGTTTTATATTTTTTTCGCCGAATGTTATTGAAAAAAATGCACTGCTTCCAAGACACAATCCCAAAATCACCGATGTTAAAAATGTCATCAGCGAATATGACGAACCGACCGCCGCCAAGGCATTGTCACCTATGTATTTTCCTACTACCCATGTATCGACTAAGTTGTAAAACTGCTGCATTACGTTACCGAGCATAAGCGGTATCGCAAATTCCCAAAGTTTTTTATTTATGTTTCCTACCGTCAAATCTTGTTTTGATTTCACAATTCAAAACTCCTTCTAAAATTGTAAAAGGCTGTACACAAATACAGCCTTTACACATTATGCGTTTTTGTCATATAAAAATTCAATTTTCTTGCCTTGTTTGCGTTGTTCCACGCAGTCGTCAACAGCCGTTCACCCGATGAACCTCACGCACCGATAGCGTCCGATAAACCTTGCATAACGTTATTTAAAGTTTTATTTCCTCCTGTATTTCTCCTTAATACTTTATAAACAGCCAATAATACTATTATAAGTAATGTTAAATATTTTGTCAAGAAAAATAAGATTGTTGGTGATGGTTTAATCTCATAAATTACACCGATTTTTCATATATATGCTATACAGAAAGGTCGGTGGGAGAATGAAAGATTATATCGAAAAACGGGCTGTCGAATTGGCACAGTATATTGTAGAAAATAACGCCACAGTCCGCAAAACTGCCAAAATTTTTAATATCAGTAAATCTACCGTGCACACCGTAGTATCTATCCGTGTCGGTTATGTTGGGTGATGGATTATTTGACAGATTAACAAAAGAGGCGGATTGATATGCCAAAGCATTATGAAGTGAACCCCAAAATTTAGACAAAATTAAATATTAACTTGCTTGTGAATGAGTTCGGTATTGTACC
>OGYI01000035.1_pt1 | contig 149522 bp, 112 predicted proteins | sample 1576521 | NCBI WGS metagenome assembly OGYI01 (sample SAMEA3541484, study PRJEB24748) | human gut metagenome | biome: human gut; feature: human-associated habitat; material: faeces | place: China | collected 2012
AAGTTCCTCCAAAGTCGAAACTTTAGATTTTAAGTCATTTCTGCCGCACATGTCGTCAGAAATGATTATAACTTGAGGTTGCACCTCAAACTCCCAAAAATAAAGTAGACAAAACCACTGCGGTTTTGTCTACTATCTGTTATTTTATGGATTATTATGTAAAGGAGAACGTGAATGAGCATATTACTTAGTATTATCGTACCTGTCTACAATGTAGGTTCTTTTCTGCCTAAATGTATCAACAGCATTATTTCACAAACCTTTACAGATTTTGAACTTATACTTGTAGATGACGGTTCAACGGACAACAGCGTCGAAATATGTGACGCCGCCGCAAAAAAAGACAGTCGTGTACGAGTTATTCATAAAGAAAACGGCGGCGTTGTCAGTGCAAGAAAAGCAGGACTTTCCGTTGCGGTCGGCAAATATGCAGGCTATGTTGACGGTGACGATTGGATTGACGCGCATATGTACGAACATATGGTTAATGCAATGGAAAAATATAATTGCGATATGGTTATGTGTGACGTTGAACACGAAAACAAGTCCGTTCCGCTTTCTTCCGGCAGCACGCATATCAATATAAGCGGCGGTTACTATAATCGTGAACAGCTTGAAAATAACGTGTTTCCTAAAATGATTTATACGGGTGTGTTTTATAAGTTCGGAATATACCCTGTCATATGGAATAAGCTCTACAAAAGAGAAAAACTCATTAAACATCAAATGGCGGTTGATGACGATATTCGCACCGGTGAGGATGCGGCTTGTGTATATCCGTATTTGCTTGAATGTGACAGTCTGTATTTCTTGGAAAACCTGTCTTTGTATCATTACAGACGTTCCCGCACTCAAATGACGGTAAGTTATGACAGTTCATATTTTGACTGTTTCAAGTCACTGTATGAATTTTTGTCAAATTCATCAATCGCAAATTCACCGTATTCAAATCAACTTGAATACTACTATTCTTATCTTGTGAAAACCGCAATAAGCAACGAACTGAAAAAAGCAAATTCAGTTCCGATTAAGACAAAGCTGAATCACATCAGAGAAATATGTACATTTGCCGATGAAAAAGGTTTTATCGATAAAACAGATATTTCCTCCTTGCCGTTTTTCCACCGTATGTACTTCAAACTTATAAAAAGAAACAGACCTTTTTTACTTACCGTCTGTATAAACATTGTGAGATTTTGGCAAAGATTTTTCAGATGAGGTAGTAATATGAGAAATTTAAAATCAGGATTTATACTTTCATATATATCCATTTTTATACAAAGCATAATCAGCATTTTATACACTCCCGTTATGCTTAGACTTTTGGGTGAAAGCAATTACGGGCTTCTTCAGCTTGCTGTCTCCACAATGTCAAGTCTCAGCATTTTAAGCTTCGGTTTCGGAAGTTCGTATATGCGTTTTTATTCACAATACAAAGCCGACAATGACAATAACGCAATATCGGTTCTGAACGGTATGTTTACGATAATATTTATTTCCGTTTCAATTTTGTCGCTTATCGTCGGCGGTTTTATAACGATGAACACATCAACTCTGTTCGGCAAATCAATGACCGCAAGCGAGATAAAATTACTGAAAACATTGCTCGGCATAATGACCGTAAACCTTGCGTTTACATTTCCGTGCAGTATATCCGATTCGTATATAATCGCACAAGAGCGTTTTTCATTTCAGAAAATTCTGATTATAATATCGTCACTTTTAAATCCCATGCTGACTTTTCCTTTGCTGATTATGGGACAAGGTGCGGTTTCCGTTGCGATTTGTATGACGGCGATTACCGTTATAAAACTGCTTTGCGGTACGGTGTATTGTATAAAAAAACTTAATATGCGATTTTGCTTTGCATTTGATAAAAATGTTTTCAAACAGCTTTCGGTATTTTCTTTTTTTGTGTTTTTGAATATTATAAGTGACCAAATTAATTGGAATGTCGATAAAATTCTGCTCGGAATGTTCAGCGGCGCAAAAAATGTAGCCGTCTATTCAGTAGGTTCTCAATTCAACGGATATTTCCTTACATTTTCCTATGCACTTTCGTCACTTATGACGCCAAAGGCACATACGCTTATCGCCAACCACACCGACAACAGAGAAACAAGCAAATTTTTTGCGTCATTCGGCAGAGTGCAGTTTGTCGTTATGGCTTATATTTATCTTATGATAATCGCCGTAGGCAAACCTTTTATCAAACTTTGGTCGGGGATTGACAGTAATATCCCCTACTATACCGCATTATTGCTTATTTCGCCGCTGGTTGTAACTTCAATTCAATCTATCGGTATTGAAATTCAGCGTGCAAAAGATATGCACAAATTCCGCTCGGTTTTGTACTTTGCAATCGCCGCAATTAATATTGCCGTAAGTATTCCGCTGTGTATAAAATTCGGCGAGCTTGGCTGCGCATTCGGTACGGCTTTAAGCCTTGTTGTCGGGAATATAATTATAATGAATATATATTATCATAAATGCGTCGGACTTGATATTAAATATTTTTGGAAAGAGATTTTTAAATTTATTCCGTCTTTGATTATTCCGATTTTGACGATAATCGTAATCCGTCATTTTGTTTCGGATAATTTGTTCTCAATAGCTTTGTGCAGTATTATCTTCACCGTCTTTTATGCAGTGTCAATGTGGTTTTTAGGACTTAACCAAAACGAAAAAAAATTATATAAAAAATGATGCACCCCGAAAGGTGCATCACTGCATATTATTCTATTGATTCAATAACAGCATATTTGCCGTCTTTTCTCTTATATACAACATTCATTTCATCAGTTTCCTGATTTTTGAATACGAAGAATGTGTGACCCAACAAATTCATTTGAAGAATAGCCTCCTCAACACTCATAGGCTTAACGGTAAATCTCTTTGTCTTAACAACTTCAAATTCTTTTGTTTCTTCACCCTCTGTATAAGTCGCACCGCTGATTAGTTTTGCGTCAAGAGTAGCATCTCTCTTTATCTTCTTTGAAAGACGTGTCTTATTCTTTCTGATTTGTCTTTCGATAACGTCTACAATCTTATCGATTGCGGCAAGGATTTCTTTATCCGATGCCTCTGCTCTGTACATCATACCTGCCGCATAAATTGTAGCTTCAATATAATCATTATCTTTAATCGTTCCGATTACGACTCTTGCCTCAGATTCATCTTTGAAAAACTTATCAAGCTTTCCCAATTTCTTTTCAACATAATCTCTGATCTTATCTGTCACATCGTATCTTCTGCCAATAATTTTGAACTTCATAAAACTCACTCCTTTTGTGTTTAGCCAAAGATTATTTTTAATAAATTATCTTTGTTACTATATATATACCACCATATTACAAGTTCAAACATTTTTTTTGAAAAAAATTTTATATTTTTTTATGCTTGCATTATATAGGAATATATAGTAAAATAATAAGTTGAGATAATAATTATTAAAATATGAGGTGAAAATATGCTTGGAATTTCATTAACAGTGCTTTTCTCGGCACTTGCCGCTTTTGCTGTATGGTCATATTACATCAATCCGGCACTAAAAAGCAATGTGAAAAAGGATAACAACGCAATGTATATTATTGCCGCCGCGGCAGTGGCATTTATACTTCGTTTAATCCTCGGAGCGGTCTACAGAGGACACAACACTGATATGAGTTGTTTCATAGGCTGGTCAAACGCCGTTTTTGAAAACGGTTTCGGTAAGTTTTACACACTCGATATGTTTCACGACTATCCGCCGGGATATATGTATGTTCTCTATATAGTCGGTGCGATTGAAAAACTGTTCGGTTTCTCCGACGGTGCGCAATACGCACTTGTAAAACTTCCGGCTATTGTATGCGATATTCTCGCCGGTGTACTTATATATAAAGTTGCAAAGAAAAAGTTTTCAGACGGACTTTCAACTGTGTTCGCGTCGCTATACCTTTTCAATCCCGCAACTGTAGTAAACTGTTCTCTTTGGGGACAAGTTGATTCGGTATATACATTGTTTATACTTCTTATGATATACTTCATAAGCGAAAAGAAAATGATTTATTCATATTTTATGTTTGCAATATGTATATTCATAAAACCGCAGGCATTTATATTTACGCCTATACTTATATTCGGTATAATCGAAAATGTATTTATAAAAGATTTCAGCAAAGAAAAGCTGTTAAAGAATTTAGGATTTGGTGTCAGTGCAATAATCCTTATGGTGTTGCTTGCACTTCCGTTCGGAATATCAAATGTAATCGACCAATACACCACGACTATGGCGTCATATCCTTACCTAACGGTCAATGCGTTTAACTTGTGGGGTGCATTAGGTAAAAACTGGGAAGGTCTTTCATCGTTCACAACTGTTATCGGTTATGTATTCCTTATTGCCATTGTCGCATATTCGGTATATGTATTCTTCAAGAGCAAAAACAATGCGAAGTATTACTTTGTCGGTGCATTGCTTGCGTTTATGACATATATGCTTTCAACAAAAATGCACGACCGTTACGCATTCCCTGCAATGGGGCTTTTGCTTTTGGCATTTGTTTCAGTGACTGATTTCAAAAACTTTATTATGTATGCACTTGTTACACTTTCGCAGTTCTTTAACACTGCATGGGTACTGTTTGTATACGAAAAAAGTCCGAACGACTACTTCCGTTCCGCACCTGTTTTGATTGCGTCTTTAATAAATGTCGCACTTATGATATTTGTAGTTTACTTGACGCAAAAACTTTATGCAGGCAACGAACTTAAAGATACGGTAAAAGAAGAAGTTAAGAGTACGAAAAATTCAAAACAAGCATATCAAAAGAATACAAAAAGTTCAAAAACATTCGCAAATACTCCTGTTAAGAAACAGGCTAAATTCACCGTAAGTGAAATATTTCCTAAAATAACCCGTGTAGACGTTATTGCAATGGCGGCTATAGTCGTTGTATATTCATGTATCGCGCTTTACGACCTCGGCAATATGCACGCGGCAGAAACGGAATATATGATTTCAGACGCACCTGTAACGCTTGATTTAGGTAAGGACTGCAACATCAGCCAATATAAATTCTTCCTTGGTTCATATGAACTTGAAGACAACCGCAATTTAACAATCACTTTTGCGGACTCATCAAACAATACAACCGCTACAGAAACACTTACAGAAGGTTCGGTATTCCATTGGGAAGAAAAAACAAAGAGCGTTACCGCAAGATATGTTACCCTTTCAACAAACGGCACAGAGCTTTCAATGAAAGAATTTGCCTTACTTGATTCTTCGGGCAACCTTATAGAGCCTGTTTCGGCAACACCGTCAGAGGGACAGGCTTTGTTTGACGAACAGCAGGAAGTTCCGGAGCGTTCATCATTCAGAAACGGCACATACTTTGACGAAATTTATCACGGACGTACAGGCTATGAATTTGTACATCATCTAAACGTATACGAATGGACTCACCCACCGCTTGGTAAAGTATTTATTTCAATCGGTATAAGAATATTCGGAATGTGTCCGTTCGGTTGGAGGATTGTCGGTACTGTATTCGGTATATTTATGTTACCGCTTATATACCTTTTTGCAAAGAAATTGCTAAAAAAATCTTGGCTTGCAATAGTTACTTGCCTTTTGCTCACATTCGACTTTATGCACTTCGCACAGACAAGAATTGCAACAATAGACGTATATATCACATTCTTCGTAATGCTGATGTACTACTTTATGTATAAGTATTACAGCACAAGTTTCTATGATTCGTCATTCAAAAAAGGACTTATCACACTTGCATTGTGCGGAATTAGTATGGGACTTGGCATAGCAAGTAAATGGACCGGTATATATGCAGGAGCGGGACTTGCGGTACTGTTCTTCATAACACTTTACAAGCGTTACAGTGAGTACCGTGTCGCAGTTAAAACACCAAATGGCGAAACAAACGGAATAAGTCACAAATTTATAATTGACAACTTCAAGCCGTATATGATAAAAACAATTTTATGGTGCTGTATATTCTTCGTAATAGTACCGCTTATTATATACTGTATTGCATATATTCCGTACTTGCAAGCACCGAATTCGCAAGGTTTCAAGACGATTATTGATAACCAAAGCTCAATGCTTACTTACCATTCAAAGACCGTTCTCGGCTCAGAGCATCCGTTCTCGTCACGTTGGTATGAATGGATTATTATGAAACGTCCTATATGGTACTATTCGGGAACAATTACATCGGAGGTTAAAGAGGGTATCAGCTCATTCGGTAATCCGCTTGTATGGTGGCTTGGTATTCCGGCATTCTTCTATATGGTATATTTGATTTTCAAGAACAGAGATAAAAACGCATTGTTCCTTGTAATCGCTTACCTTGCACAGCTTGTATCGTGGATACCTGTTACAAGACTTACGTTTATATACCACTACTTCCCTTGCGTACCGTTTATCGTGCTTATGCTCGGTTATTCAATCCTCAACATCTATAACGAGGCGAAGAATAAAAAGGCGGTTATGTATGGTGCATTTGTATATGCAGGACTTGCAATCGTATTGTTTGCAATGTTCTACCCTGTTCTTTCGGGTCATCCGTGCAGTGTAGACTACGTTGACCACTTCTTGAAATGGTTTGACTCATGGGTATTGATATAAGATAAGGAGAAAAATTTATGCGTATTATAAATTCAAATGACATTGCAGAAGTTGTTAAGGGTATGTGTATCAAAGCAAATTGTCATATAAACAAAGACATCAAATCTGCACTTAGCAACAGTGTCAAAACCGAAAAATCGGATATTTCAAAAGGTGTTATAGAAAACCTTTTGAAGAATGCCGAAATTGCCGACAGCAAAGAAGTTCCTATTTGTCAGGATACCGGTATGGCAGTGTTCTTTATCGAAATCGGCAATGAAGTTTTTGTTGAGGGTGACACAATAACAGACGCCGTAAACAAGGGTGTTTCAATGGGATATACAGACGGATATTTAAGAAAGTCGGTTGTCCGCGATCCGCTTGACAGAGTGAATACAAAGGATAATACTCCGGCGGTTATTTACTACGACTTTGTTAAAGGCGATAAAATTAAAATCACATTTGCACCGAAGGGCTTCGGCAGTGAAAATAAAAGCGGACTTAAAATGCTTAATCCGTCAGACGGCATAAACGGAGTTATTGACTTCGTTATCGAAACAGTCAAAAAAGCCGGTGCAAATCCTTGTCCGCCTATGGTAATCGGCGTAGGTATCGGCGGTACTATGGATAAAGCGGCACAAATTGCTAAAAAGGCTCTTACAAGAGATATTGACGTTCCAAATGCCAATCCTTTTTATGCAGAGCTTGAAAAAACGCTTTTAGAAAAAATAAATAAACTGGGAATAGGTCCTCAGGGTATGGGCGGTACAACAACCGCCCTTGCCGTAAATGTGGAAACATTCCCTACCCACATTGCAGGCTTGCCGGTTGCAGTAAACGTAAACTGTCACGCAACAAGACATACTGTGGAAATTATATAAAATTTGAGCCTGCCCGGCAGGTTGATATAAAATTGAATAATCTTGTCCGGATTATAATGAGACTATAGGGTTTTCTGTTTTTGAGTCAAACAGTATTAACCCTATAGTTTTTTTTCGGAATAAATATAAGGAGAATTATTTATGGATCAAACGTTTATGAAAGAAAAAAAGATATTGCCGCTTGTGCTTTCAATGGCTTTGCCTATGATAATATCTATGGCGGTAAATTCACTGTACAATATCATCGACAGTTTCTTTGTCGCAAAAGTGAGCGAAAACGCAATGACCGCACTTTCGCTTGTCTACCCAATTCAAAATCTTGTCAATTCTATCGCAGTCGGATTTGGTGTAGGCATAAATGCGGTAGTTGCATTCCATCTCGGTGCGGGCGAAATGCAGAACGCAGACAGAGCAACAACTTACGGATTGTTTCTAAGCTTTATACACGGACTTATACTTACCGTCTTTTCAATATTCGGTATGCCGTACTTCGTAAAAATGTTCACAACCGATACAGATGTTATCAATCTTGCCGTAATGTACTCAACTATCGTGTTTTCATTTTCAACAATAGTAAATGTCGGCATAGCATTTGAAAAGATTTTCCAAGCAATCGGCAGAATGAACGTATCAATGATAAGTATGATATGCGGTTGTATCACGAACATTATTCTTGACCCTATAATGATATTCGGCTTAGGACCTTTTCCCACTATGGGTATTCAAGGTGCGGCACTTGCCACAGGTATAGGACAGACTATAACGCTTATCATTTACTTCATATTCTACTTTGCAAGTCCTATTCAGGCAAAATTTAGAATAAGTCTGCTCAAATCCAGCAAACGACTTCTGAAAAAGCTATACTCAATCGGTGTACCGGCTATGCTTAATATGGCACTTCCGTCATTGCTTATAACGGCACTTAACGGAATACTTTCCGAATTTTCAGGCTCATATGTTCTTGTACTCGGTGTATACTATAAACTTCAAACATTTATATACTTAACCGCCAACGGTCTTATTCAAGGTATCAGACCTATCATAGGCTATAACTACGGTGCAGGCGAACACAAGCGTGTTAAGCAAATATACAACACCGCACTTTTGTTGTCGGCAATAATTATGGCTTTGGGTACTGCACTTTCGTGGATTATGCCGTCTACACTGTTCGGAATGTTTACTGCAAACCCTGATACGCTTAAATTAGGCGTTACGGCACTTAACATTATCAGTATAGGATTTATCGTATCAGCCGTATCCGTAACGTCGTCAGGGGCTTTGGAGGGGCTTGGAAAAGGTCTGCCGTCATTGTGGATTTCGCTTTTTAGATATATAATAATTATCATTCCTGCGGCTTTTGTTTTCAGCAGATTTTTCGGTGCGGTAGGTGTATGGATAAGCTTTCCGTTCGCCGAATTTGTAACAGCCGTTTTTGCGTATTTTATTTATCATAAAGCAAGCAGGAGAATATAAAGACCAGAGCCTGTCGACAAAATGTCGACAGCTCCAAAAATCACATCATACGATGTAATTTTTGAGTATTTTCAGAGAAAAAATCATAAAGTTCCTCCAAAGTCGAAACTTTAGATTTTAAGCCATTTCTGCCGCACATGTCGCCAGAAATGATTTTTAATGAGGTTTGCACCTCAAACTCCCCAAAATAAAGTAGACAAAACCATAAAGGTTTTGTCTACTTTTTGAAAAGTGCGGTCATTTTATTTGACCGCACATTTTTATTATCTGATTTTCTTACATTCAAGATAAAATCTCTTATCTGCCGCCTCACCCATTGAGAAAGTTTTTCTCGGAAGTGAGCCGTCCTTTATAACTGTTGTGAACAAGTCGTTCTTCTCCATTGAATCGACCATAAAACCGATTGTATTATCTGCCTTTGCAAGATTTCTTACAACGTCGTTTCCGTGGATATAATCGATTTTACCGCCGTTTTCGGTAAGGTACTTATCAAGAAATTTTTGAAGTGTTCCGACAGGAAGATTTGAGTCTGTATTCTTAATATAGATACTGCCCTCATTACCGCCGTATGTATAATCAATACGCTGACCGCCGTTATCTTCATATTCCGCACCGTAAAACGCAACAAGTTCATCAAGCAATTTCTTAGGCTCTGTTTCAAATATTACACGTTGAATAGGTTCAAATTCAAGTGTTTCATCGTGGATATTCATAAGCTCAACCAACGCAAAACGTGCAGGGTGAGTTTTAATTTCTTCCTCTGAAAGTTCCTTTTTAATTTCTTCCCAACAGGTTTTTGCGGTTGCAAGAGAATGATTTCCGTCACCTGCCGCGAACATCAGCACGCCCTTATCCTTAACACCGTATTTTGCCTCAAAATCAGCCTTATCGCCGAGTTTTTCTATTGCGTCAAGTATATTCTTCTTTGCACTTTCATTTACATTATAACCCACGATATGTCCCGAATTTTTCATAAGGTCAAAATCATAAATCTTTTCAAAATCGTTTATCTGATTTTCAAGCGGTTCAACAACCGCTTTTTCTCTGTCATCAATAAGTATCAGGATATGCGGTGCCTCAAGCGGTGCATTTTTTCTTATACGCTGTCTTGGCGGAATACGTTCGATAATTGTACCCTCCGTTGCACGAACTTTTGACTGTGAACCTTTTGAAAAATCGTATTCTTCAAGGTCTAGCATTCCGACAATACCGTGACGTGTTTTTCCGTTCGGCTGAGTACGTTTTACATATATAAACGTGTCATTTAACTTTCTGAAAATACCCTTATTTATATACTCCTCCATTGTGCTGTTTATCTTCTTGATACGTTCGTCTCCGTCACCGTCCTCAAGATAAACCTCAGGGAATATAATATTTAGCGTTGACGGACTGTCGCCGACAATATTTTTTACATCTTCCCAATATTCTCTTTCAGACGTGTATTGGTCGCACGCCACAACGCTCCACTTTGTGAAATCAACATTTTGCGGAATAAGTATGTCCGCCGGTTTAAAAATTGCCATAGTTCTGCCCTCCGTTATTCTTTCGTTATGTCTGCGAATACGCAGTCTGTTGCTTTTTGCACATCATTCGGCGAAAGGATAAGCGTTGTACCGCATCTTCCGCCGCTGATTGCGATTGTTTCAAATTTTTGTGCCGTTTCGTTTATATATGTCGGATATTTCTTCTTCATTCCGACAGGCGATACTCCGCCTCTGATATACCCCGTAAGTCCCAAAAGTTCTTTGACGTGTATCATCTCAACTTTTTTGTTACCCGAAACCTTTGCAAGTTTTTTTAAATCAACTTCGTGATTTACTGCTATACAGCTAACCATTATACCCGTTTTGTCACCTCTTGCGACAAGAGTTTTAAATGATTTTTCAGCCGGAATACCTGTCATTTCGGCGATAGCCTCACCGAAATGCTCGCCGACTTCATCAGCCTCATATTCAACCGTTTCATATTTTATCTTTGACGCATTAAGCAAACGCATTGCATTTGTTACAGTCTTTTTGTCCTTTGCCATTTATATCACCTTATTTTAATTCTACTATCGTTACACCGTCTTCGCCCTCGCCGTATCTGCCGTTTCTGAACGATTTGACGTATCTGTGTTTTTTCATATATCCCTGCAAGCCTTTACGCAAAATGCCCGTACCTTTACCGTGAATAATGCTTACAGGCGAAATTCCCGCAAGGTAGCAATCGTCAAGGAATTTTTCAACATTCATCCACGCTTCTTCAAGATTTTGTCCTCTGACGTCAACTTCCGTTGAAACGTTCTTTGACTTTGATTCAAAAGCCCTCGTACTTCTGACGTACTTTTCAGCCAATTCCTTTGACTTCTTTTCTTCAACCTTACGCAAGTTCGTTATATGCACGTCCATTTTTATAATACCCGCTTGAACACGAACATTGCCGTTTTTATCAGGCTCTTTTAAAACTGTCGCCTCTTGATTCATATCAACGATTTTAACAGTTGCACCCGGTTTAAGATTTTTAGGTGGTTCGACATACGTTTTCTTCGGCTTTGCCGCACGCGCCATTGCCTTATCAATCGTATCTTCTTTCTTTTTCAGCTTGTCACGCATTGCGGAAGTCTTTTTGTCAAGATTGCCGCCGTTTGAAATACCTTGCTGACGCATTTTTTCAAGGTCGCGAATAATGCTGTTCGCCTCATCCTTTGCGTCCATTACAAGTATTTTCGCCTCACGTCTTGCCTCATCAAGTATTCTTGATTTATTTTCTTTAAGCTTTATTCTGTCATTTTCAATCTGCTTTCTGAGATCGGTAAGTTCACGCTTCATTCTTGCCGCCTCGTCAGCCTCTTTTCTCGCCTTTGCACGGTTTTGTTCAAGGTCTGTTATGACGTCCTCAAATTTTATATCCTCATCAGACAATATATCGTTTGCTCTGTCAATTATTCTTTCGTCAAGTCCGAGTCTGCGTGAAATTGCAAACGCATTTGACTTACCCGGTACACCGATAAGAAGTTTGTAAGTCGGCTGAAGTGTCGCAACGTCAAATTCGCATGACGCATTTTCCACACCGTCAGTCGAAAGCGCGAACAATTTCAATTCACTGTAATGAGTTGTCGCAACGGTTGTAGCCTTTCTTGCACGAAGAAATTCCAATATTGATATAGCAAGTGCCGCACCTTCTGTCGGGTCAGTTCCCGCACCCAATTCGTCAAACAGTGCAAGTGAATTAAAATCAATATTTTCAAGTATGCTCACCGTATTGACCATATGTGACGAGAATGTCGAAAGGCTCTGTTCTATTGACTGTTCGTCACCTATATCCGCAAAAATATGATGGAACACAGCCGCTTCACTGTTATCCTGTGCCGGAATATGAAGTCCTGCCGCCGCCATAATCGAAAACAATCCGATAGTTTTAAGCGTTACTGTTTTACCGCCCGTATTCGGACCTGTTATGACAAGCGTATCATATTCGCCGCCAAGCATTATGTCATTTGCCACGACCTTCTCTTTGTCGATAAGCGGATGACGTGCTTTTTTATATCGTATGATACCCTTGTCGTTCAGTACAGGCTCATTTGCGTTCATATCAAGCGACAGTCTGCCCTTACAGAACATAAAATCAAGCTCCGTGACATACTTATAATCCACAAAAATTGTATGACTGTTTTCTGCAACAAGTGCCGAAAGTTCCGCAAGTATTCGCTCAATTTCCTGTTGCTCTTTCGTATGCAAATCACGGATTTCGTTGTTGTTGTTTACAACGCTCATAGGCTCGATAAACAGCGTTGCACCGCTCGCGGACGTATCGTGTACAATACCGTTTACTTCACCTCTGTATTCACTCTTTACGGGTATAACGTATCTGTCCGAACGCATTGTTACAATAGGGTCTTGCAAAAACTTTTTGTAATGCGTTGAGTGAATCATAGAATTAAGATTTTCCTTAATCTTGCCGTTTAGATTTCTTATTTTTCTTCTGATTGTATTAAGTTCAGGTGACGCATCGTCGGCAATTTCATTTTCAGAAACGATACACGAATTAATTCTGTCCTCAAGTTGTTTTGCCGTTATGATAGCCTCCTCTATACCGTGAAGAATTGTACATTCTTCGGCTGATTCGTCTATATACGACTTCATACGTCTTGCGACATACAAAAGTCTTGATATGTTCATAAGTTCCTTTGTATGAAGTACACCGTCACGCTCTGTTCTTTTTACCGCTCCAAGCACATTTTCAACAGACAGATTTACCGGCGGTGAGCCGAGTTTTAATAAGGTTGACATTGCCTCTGTCGTTTCTTTCTGTGCCGCCCTTGCGTCCTCTAATTCCGTATACGGAACTATTTCTTCAATGCGTTTTTTTACGTCTTTGCTCTCCGTATATGATGAAAGCCGTTCAAGTATCTTGTCAAATTCAAGTACCTTGAACGCTTTATTCTGTTTATCCATTTTACCTCTCCTATTTTATATAGAATATACTTTTAGATTAGAATACTCACCAATCATAGGTGCCATTTGTCTGAAACCTATTTTTCCGCCGCCTAAAACAGGACCATATTCCTTTCCGTCGTCTTGCCATGAAAATACAGGCAAATCGTCAATTATAAAATCAATCTTACCGTCTTTTTTTACAAGCTTTATATGATAGCTTTCAAATGCGTCCTCGCAATTCGGAATAGGGTCTGCACCTTGTACAACAAGATGAAAGCCCTTGCTTTTTCTTAAATTGCAGGTATGAAAACCTCTTTCCTCGTCCCACTTTCTGCGGAAATATGAAACATGGTACGCATTTATATCACCCGAATGATACAAATTATACTGTCCGTCCCTTTCCTGCAATGACGGATCAAACAAATCTTCACCGTTCACACCCTTTGCCGAAAAGAACAAAATCGCCAATCCCGGCTCTTCAATCGGTCTGAAGTCCCACTCTATCTGCACATCTGACGGGAAGTCCTCGTTGCACCAATACACAAAGTTTGACTTTTGTCCCAAATCGGCAGACAACGCATTTTTCATACGCATTTTACCGTTTTCAAAATATATCTCGGCACTGCCCTCAAGAACGAAATCTTTTACGTCATTCTCGCAGGACAATTTGTTTTCATAAACTAACTTCATTGTTTTTAATCCTCCACAAAAAACTCATCTTAACCTATATTATATCAGCAATATTTACTAAATACAACACGAAATCAAAAAAAAGGATTGAAAAATCTGTGAGAATAGTATAGAATGGTATATATATTTTTATGTAAAGCAATATAACATTGCGAGTGGACAATAAGGAGGTACATTATAATATGTGCGGTATAGTAGGATATATAGGTAAAAATCAAGCAGCTCCTATTTTGCTTGAAGGGCTGTCAAAACTTGAATACAGAGGATATGACAGTGCAGGTATTGCTGTTTACAATAATAATGAATTGGAAGTTGCTAAGTCAAAGGGAAAATTAGCGGTTCTTTCAGAAAAAATTGACGGCGGAAAAAAACTTGGCGGTAATATGGGTATCGGTCATACACGTTGGGCAACTCACGGCGAGCCGTCAGACGTAAATGCTCACCCTCACCTTTCACAATCAGGTCGTTTTGCCGTTGTTCACAACGGTATTATCGAAAACTACATTTCATTAAAGAAAAAGCTTGAAAGCAAGGGTTTTGAATTTATTTCGGAAACAGATACAGAAGTTATCGCTCACCTTTTTGAATATTACTACAAAGGCGATATAATGGATACAATGATTAAGGTTATCAACAGAGTTGAGGGTTCATATGCTCTTGGCGTACTTTGCGTTGACTACCCTGACCAATTTATCGCAGTAAGAAAAGCAAGTCCTATGATTGTCGGTCTTGGTGACGAAGAAAACTTTATCGCTTCGGACGTTACTGCAATTTTAAAGCACACAAGAGATATTTACTACCTTGAAGATAACGAAATCGTTGTACTTAAAAAGGACAGCGTAAAGGTTTACAATGCAGATAAAGAAGAAGTTAAGAAAGAAAAGTTCACGGTTGATTGGGACGTAAGTGCGGCTGAAAAAGGTGGCTATGAACACTTTATGATGAAAGAAATCGAAGAACAGCCAAAGGCTATCAGAGATACCATCAGTCCGAGAATTAAGGACGGCAAAATCGTTCTTGACGATATTTCTCTTACAGAAGAAGATATTAAGAATATCAATAAAATTTATATCGTTGCATGCGGCAGTGCATACCATGTAGGCGTTGTAGGCAAGTATGTAATCGAAAAGATGTGCCGTATTCCTGTTGAAGTACAGGTTGCGTCAGAGTTCCGTTACTGCGACCCTATCGTTGGCAAAGACGATCTTGTAATCGTAATCAGCCAGTCAGGTGAAACAGCCGATACAAAAGCCGCTCTTGAAGAGGCGAAAGCTCGCGGTGCAAGAGTGCTTTCAATCGTAAACGTTGTCGGCAGTGCCATTGCAAAAGCGTCTGATGATGTTATTTATACATGGGCAGGTCCTGAAATCGCCGTTGCAACAACTAAGGCCTACAGTACACAACTTACTGTTATATACCTTATCGCCGCATATATGGCTGATAAATTAGGTAAAATTTCTAAAGAAGAATATGCAGACTTTATTAAAGAAATTGAGTCACTTCCGGATAAGGTTGCTGAAATTCTTAAATCTAAAGAAGATGTTCAGTATCTTGCCTCAAAGTTCTATAATTGCCATTCAATATTCTTTATCGGCAGAAACCTTGACTATGCTGTATCTCTTGAAGGCTCACTAAAGCTAAAGGAAATATCATATATTCACAGTGAAGCATATGCCGCAGGTGAATTAAAGCACGGTACAATCTCACTTATTGAGGACGGTACACTTGTTGTAGCGCTTGCAACAGGCAAGAATTTGTTTGATAAAACAGTTTCAAATGTTAAGGAAGTTAAAGCAAGAGGTGCGGTTGTTATGGGCGTAACAACCGAAGAACATGAACATATGGACGACGTTGCTGACTATACTGTAAAAATCCCTGCAACGCACGAAATGTTACTTCCGTCACTTACAGTTATTCCGTTGCAGTTATTCGGTTACTATGTTGCATCATTAAAGGGCTGCGACATTGATAAGCCGAGAAACCTTGCAAAGTCGGTTACTGTTGAATAATCCTGACAGAAATATTTTTTGTGGTATAATAATAATTGATAGAGTGCCTGACAGGCTTTGAAGGTCAGACACTCTGTTTTTTTTATTTATATTTAATTTGATGGGACGGTTTTATGCCGAACAGAAATAATCTTTTTTATGACGCTGTTAATACAGTCGCTCACAGTCACGTTAATTGTGCCTGCAATAACGCTTATCGCAACATTTATCCACATTTTTGCGGGACGTCGAGGCACCGCACACTCACTATATGGGTGGTCGATGACCGCCCCTACAAATATGCTATGACACCACACATACTTTCTTCGTAGGGGCGATCATTGGTCGCCCCTTAATTCGTATTTTACTTACCACCCCTCAGTCGTTTCACGACAGCTCCCCTCAAGGGGCGCCATTGTAGTGGCAGCCACTCATCATTTTGCATAAATAAAAAAAAGTTATTCTATTCTAAATTTTGCAAGTTGCATATTGACAAAACTTTATTTAGTGGTATAATTAAAGCATAGAAAACAGTTAGTTAAGACAACTAACCCCATAGATTGAGCGAAGATAAGACAAGGGTGTTTTATATTTTTAAATATAAAATGCCCTTTTTTCGTAAAATACTTATTGTTAGCTCAGCAAAACATTTTGATTGTACTTTTATTATATATGTGCATCAATAATTTCAGGAGGTATTATTATGGAAAACGGAAATGTAGCAGAAATTTTCGGTGAGAAGGTTTTTAATCTTCCTACTATGAAGGCAAGATTGCCTAAGGATATTTACAAATCATTGCTAAAGACTATCAATGACGGTTCAAAACTTGATATATCCGTTGCGGAAGTTGTTGCAAATGCAATGAAGGACTGGGCACTTGAAAACGGTTGTACTCACTACACTCACTGGTTTCAGCCAATGACAGGTCTTACAGCCGAAAAGCATGACTCTTTCATTCAGCCTACAGATGACAGAACTGTCATTATGGAATTCTCCGGCAAAGAGCTTGTTATGGGTGAGCCGGATGCGTCTTCTTTCCCATCAGGCGGACTTAGAGCAACATTTGAGGCAAGAGGTTATACAGCTTGGGACCCGACATCATTTGCATTCATTAAGGATCACTCATTGTACATTCCTACATCATTCGTTTCGTATACAGGTGAAGTTCTTGATAAGAAAACTCCTCTACTTCGCAGTGAGGCTGCAATCGACAAGGCTGCAAGAAGAGTTTTGGCTCTATTCGGTAAATTCCCTAAGAGAGTTGTTTCATATGTCGGTCCTGAACAGGAATATTTCCTTGTTGACAAAAAGCTTAGAAATAAGCGTAAGGACTTACTTTTAACAGGCAGAACTCTATTTGGTGCAAAGCCTGCAAAGGGTCAGGAAATGGACGATCACTATTTCGGTCAAATTAAAGAAAGAGTTGCAGCTTTCATGCAGGAAGTTGACGAAGAACTTTGGAAACTTGGCGTACTTGCTAAGACAAAGCATAATGAAGTTGCTCCTGCTCAGCACGAAATCGCACCTATTTTCTCAACAACAAACATTTCTTCAGATCACAACCAGCTTACTATGGAAGTTCTAAAGAAAGTTGCCGACCATCACGGTCTATACTGCCTACTACACGAAAAGCCATATGAAGGTATCAACGGTTCAGGTAAACACAATAACTGGTCAATCGGTACATCAGACGGCGAACTTCTTCTAAAGCCGGGTAAAAAACCTGAAGAAAACGTTCAGTTCCTATTGTTCCTTGCAGCAGTTATCAAGGCTGTTGACGATTATGCAGATTTACTTAGAGTATCTGTTGCAACAGCAGGTAATGACCACAGACTTGGTGCAAACGAGGCACCTCCTGCTATTATTTCAATGTATCTTGGCGACCAGCTTGCAGCAGTTGTTGACCAGCTAAAGAGCGGTAAGGGTGTTAAGTATGAGGCAGGTAAGCTAATCGAAACAGGTGTTGAATCACTTCCTGATATTGAAAAAGACACAACAGACAGAAACAGAACTTCCCCATTTGCATTTACAGGTAACAGATTTGAATTCCGTGCTCCGGGTTCAAGACAGTCAATCGCAGGTATCAATATCGTTATCAACGCAATCGTTTCCGAAACACTTACAGAAATCGCAGATCAACTTGATGGTAGCAAGGACATTTCAAAAGATGCTCTTGAACTTGCAATCAAGATTTTCAAAGATCACGAAAGAATTATCTTCAACGGTAACGGTTACAGTGATGAATGGGTTGCAGAAGCTGAAAAGAGAGGTCTGTACAACTTAAAGACAACTCCTGACGCTATGCCTTACTTCGTAACTCAGAAGTCAATTGACTTGTTCACAAAGCAAGAAGTATTTACTGATGTAGAAGTTAAGACAAGAGGCGAAATCATGATGGAGGATTACAACAATACACTTCATTTTGAAATGCTTACAATGCTTGAAATGGCTAAACAGGAAATTCTTCCTGCTTGCCTAAAATATACAAAGTTCGTTACAGACGATATTGCTTCAAAGAAAGCACTTGGTCTTGACGCTCCTAAGGAACTTGAAAAGGCTCAAAGACTTACAGCGCTTACAGAGGATCTTATGATTAAGATTGATACTCTTGACGCCGCTACAGACGTTCCTGACGTTGACGTATACGCAGTGGGTATGTATTATAAGGATACTGTTCTTCCTGCTATGGACGCACTTCGTGAAACAGCCGATACTCTTGAAACAATCGTTGCAAAAGAATACTGGCCGTTCCCAACATACACAGATTTACTTTATCTTGTATAATCTAAAGAAACTTCTTTCTTTGTTATAAATATAGTAGCAACAAAAAATCCGATGGAACAAACCATCGGATTTTTTTCGTTTCTTGATTTTTTTATTTACAAACTCTGTTTTTTATGATATGATAATTATACCACACAAAACTAAATTATTTGGTATTATCGCACGCATTTTTAATTATGTTAAAAATGCAAGCTCTTTTTGCGTGCTTTTATACCGTAAAAAGTTTTGTGTGGTAACAATTCCGAGCTCTGCATTTTTTAAGCGTGGCTCAGAATTGTTGCCACGCTTTTTTTATTATTAAAATTTATTTTATGGAGGTAAAAGATTATGAAAAAAAGAGTTTGTGGAATTATATTAATAATTTCAATTTTTATGACGTTTGTGCCGTATATATATGCGGCAACGGTAGTTGACAGCGGTACTTGCGGTGATAACGCAACATGGTCGCTCAACAGCAGCGGAACGCTGACAATCAGCGGTACAGGTGAAATTTATGACGGATATGGCGAAAATTCTGAGCAACCTTGGTATAATTTAAAAGACAATATAAAGTCGGTAGTTATAAACTATGGTATTACAAATATTCCATTCGCCGCTTTTCGTGATTTTCAAAACATAACAAGTATTTCACTTTCAAACAGTATCGAAAGAATAGAATTAGGGGCTTTTATTAATTGTACAAAGCTATCTGATGTTTCAATTCCAGACAGCTGCAAATATTTAGCAAACGATGCTTTTGCCAGAACAAAATGGTATAACAACCAACCTAACGGAGTTGTTTATTGCGGAAACTTCTTATACACCTATAAAGGAACAATGCCGTCCAATACTTCTATTAATGTAAAAAACGGAACTATCGGTATTTGTGGCGGATTTTATAACGAATCAAATTTAGTAAGTGTTACTTTTCCAAATACGTTAGAATATATAGATAACAGAGCTTTTTCATACTGCACAGGACTTACATCTATAACACTTCCTAAAAATCTAAAAAATATCGGAACTGAAGCTTTTTCTAATTGCCAGAATTTAAAAAACATTACTTTACCTGACAATGTTGAATACATAGGTCGTTTAGCCTTTTCAGATACTGCCTGGTACAACAACCAATCTAACGGTTTGGTGTACCTAAATAATTGGTTACTCACATTAAAAGGAGATACTATAAAGCAAGCGAATACTATAACCGTAAAAAATAATACAATCGGAATTGCGGTCAATGCCTTTGGAGATGACGAGTATTATATATATGATGAACTAGGCGATGGCGCTCACGCTTCCACTATAAATTTACCAAACAGCATAAAATACATAAATGATGATGCATTTTCAAAATGTCGTTACCTTACTAAAATTAATATACCGGACGGGGTTGAAACTTTAAATTGTTTTTCTCACTGCAAAAGCCTTGCTTCAATTAATATTCCCGACAGTGTAAAGACACTTGGTGGATTTTATGATACGGCTCTTACGAATATCACTATCCCGCCGAATGTAACCGAAATTATGCAAAGTGCGTTTCTTTCCTGTACTTCGTTGAAAGAATTATCTATTCCGGTAAGCGTTACAAAGATAGATAATGGTGCTTTCGATGGTTGTACGACTTTAACCGATGTGTATTACAGCGGAACCAAAGAACAATGGGATAACATCAATATTGACACTCGATACGACTCAAACGCACCATTGCTCAATGCTACAATTCATTTTGCAAAAGAAATCACAAACAAACCTGTAATAACGAGTTCACAAGTCACAAAGACAAATAATACATATACTTTCAACGTAAATGTATCCGATGTAACATCGGATTGTGAGTTGATTGTAGTTCTTTACAAAAACGGAAAAGTTGCAAATGTCAAAACAACTACTTTAACATCAAATGCAACAAATAACAAAACTTTAAACTTGACGGCTACCAATGCCGACAGTGCAAAAATATTTATATGGGACAGTCTTAAAAATATGATACCTTTATGTAATGCCGTAACAAAAAATCTTTAATAAACATAAAATGCAGTGATTTTTTATAATCACTGCATTTAATTTATATCTCTCTGTACTTTGCCTGACCTATTTCGTAAAGGTCGTTACCCTCGCAATCTATAAGCACGACTGCCGGGAAATTTTCGACTTCAAGTTTTCTGATTGCCTCAGTACCCAAATCGTCATATGCGACAACTTCGGCTTTTTTTATCGACTGTGCAATCAATGCACCCGCACCGCCGATTGCACCAAGATACACAACGGTATTACGTTTCATTGCGTCAACAACTTCTTTGCTTCTTGCGCCCTTGCCTATCATACAGCCAAGTCCGTTATCTAAAAGCATCGGCGTGTACGCGTCCATTCTGCCGGCTGTAGTCGGTCCGCAAGAGCCGATAACTTCGCCGGGTTTAGCAGGACACGGACCTGCATAATAAATCACGTTGTCGGTCAAATCTATCGGGAACGGTATTCCGTTTTTGAAATTTGTCGTCATTCTTTCGTGTGCCGCGTCACGCGCTGTGTATATTGTTCCTGTTATAAGCACGCTGTCGCCTGCTTTCAGGTCTTTAATTTTATCCTTTGTAAATGGTGTTGTGAGTCGTTTTTCCATTTATTCTCCCTCCACTAAAAAATCTTCTACACTTTTTAAAATATAGTTCGCCCCAAGTTTTTCAAAATAACCTCTTGCTCTCTCGCCTTGTATTCCCGTAAGCACCGCACAAAAGTCTGCGCCCATCGCCTGTGCCGCCAGAATATCCGCACCTGCGTCGCCGACAACCAGTGTAGTCTTTATTTTCGCTTTATCATAATCGCCGTCAACAATGCGTTTATTGCTGTAATCAGTGCCGTAAAGCGCCTTTAGGAACATATATGGGTGCGGCTTTGTAAGTGCATTGTTGTTAAGCTCTTTTTCAGCTTCGACAACATTGTCAAAATTGCAAAGTCCGTTTTGTGCAAAATACTGCTGTATCCCCCAATTTTCAATCGGCGGCAGCATTTCTATATACGGTCTGCCCGTACCTGTACAAACGCGTTTATTTCGGCTTAAAAGACTCATTATTGTAACAAGTTTATTCTTATCGACAATCGGTTCTTCCTTATATAAAAGCCCCGTTTTGCCCGTATTAATCGGTATATAGCCAAAAGTCTTTTCAAACAGTTCATCACCAAGAAACCACGTCTGAAATATATCTCGCATAGTCGTCCACATAGTTCCGTTGCGTTTCAGCCATTCATAATCAAAACCTGTTTTTTCGGCACATTTAATTGCAAGATTATCGTATTCATCAATAATATTGTCTGACAATGACCTTGCATATTCAAGCACTTTGTCAAAATAATTCCAATCAGTTTTTCCGTTGCATATCCATGCTATAAGCACCGTCACATAACCCAAATCCCAATTTGAATTAACGCCCTTGCCTTTTAAAACGCTTATCATCTCATCGTCCGAAAAAACGTGGCTTCGTATTTTTGAAATATTTTGCATACACTCTGTGGCATTAATTTTTTGACCGCTGTTATAATTCAGATATTCCCAGACAGTGAGTGCCGCACAATTCCAATAATTCTGTTCACTTGTTATAACACCGTCCATATCAAATATAACGGTATCGTATTTATCAAGAAATTTTGCGAGTTTCATATTTGTAATACTTTGTTCCTTTCAGATTTTATCTGTTTTCAGAAATAGGGACACTAAATTTTAGTGTCCCTATTTAGTGTCCCTAATATTATTCTATTACCCAATCAATTTTTCCGGCTACACCGCTTGTTTTGCCCTTGCGGCTTTCAGACACTTCAAATACCTTATTCAAAGCACTGCCGAAACTACGGTATATTGCCTCCCAAATATGATGTCCGTTATGACCTTTTACAAGGTCAATATGAAGTGTACACATAGCCCCCTGTGCAAAACCTTCAAGGAATGTTTCCAAATCCTCCGTATCCATTCCCTCGACTTTTTCACTAAGTTCAATACCGTGATAATCAATATCGCAATACGCTCTTGATTCAAAGCTCAATGCACATTCCGCTTTTGCCTCGTCTATAATACCGACTGCGTCACCGAAACCTCTCGCACCGTCTGTACGGTCGATATATTCCTTTGCCGCCTTACCAAGTGCAATACCTAAATCTTCACATATAACGTGTGTCAAAACAAATTCATCAAGCTTTAAGTCAACATCAATATTGACCTCACCGCGCCATGCAATATGCTCAATCATATGATTTAAAAACGGTATAGGTGTCTTTATGTACTTTCTGTAATCCTTTTTAAGCGGTGCAAAATCAAGCACAACGTTCATTTCGGATTCGGTTGTTTTTCGGGTAACTTTTATTCTTTCCATTACTTTCTTTCCTTTACTGCCAAACCGTGCGTATCAAATCCTTCGACCTTTGCAAATCTGTAAGCGTAATCTCTTACATTTTCAAAACCGTCTTTTGACGCATAGCCTACTGATGAACGCTTTAAGAAGTCTTGAACACTTACTGATGAATAAGTCTTTGCAAAACCGCCTGTCGGCAAGATTGCGTTAGGACCTAAAACGAAGTTACAAAGTGTTACAGGTGTGTAATCGCCAAGAAGAATTTCACCTGCATTCTTAATCTTAGGAAGTGTATCGAAAGGCTTTTCTGTCATAACTTCCATATGTTCAGGTGCATATTCATTTACGAAATCGATTGATTCGTCAAGAGAATTTGTAAGAATTACACCACCGTATGTTGTAAGGTTTGTTTCTATAAATTCTTTTCTCTTCGGAGATATCTTTTCAAGCTGTCTGTTTACAATCGGAACAACCTTTTCAACAAGTTCCTTTGAGTGAGTAACAAGAAGTGCGGCACTGTCAGGGCCGTGTTCAGCCTCAATCATCCAGTCAAGAGCAACCTTTTCAGGGTCAGCCTTTTCATCTGCAAGAACAATAATTTCACTCGGGCCTGCCGGCAAACCTGCATCAATATGGTTTGCAAGAACTCTCTTTGCGGCAGTTGCATAACTGTTACCCGGGCCAATAATCTTATGACACTTAGGAATTGTTTCAGTACCGTATGCAACGGCTGCAACGGCTTGAATACCGCCGACTTTATATATTTCAGTGATACCGATTATCTTTGCCGCTGCCAAAATAGCGTCGTCAACTTCACCTTTTTCGTTCGGAGGTGTTACAACAACAATCTTAGGTACTTTCGCAACAACTGCCGGTATACCAAGCATACACAAAACCGATGGGAATGAACCCTTACCGTGAGGAACATACAGACATACGTCTACTATCGGAGTAGTCTTTTCGCCTACCATAAGTCCGTCATCGACCATAGTAAACCACATTTCCTCCGGAAGTTGCTTTTCATGGAAATCATATATGTTCTTATACGCATATTCAATAGCCTCTCTTGTTTCCTTATCAAGGTTATTGTAGCCTGCCTCTATCTCTTCAGGTGTTACTTTCATTTTATCAGCAGTAAGCTGTACACGGTCAAACTTTGCAGTATATTCCAATACTGCTTCGTCACCACGTGCCTTGACATCGTCAGAAACTTCTTTGGCAACTTTCATTTGTTCTGTAATATCAAGTTCTGCACGTTTCATTATGAAATCATACTGCTCTTTGGTCATTTTTGAAAGTTCATAAATATTCGGGTTCATTGTCTTCCTCCTAAATTTATTTGTTCAAGAAATCTTTCATCTTTTCTGCAAAAGATTTCTTTTGTTTATAATTTTTATCTTCTTCAAATTCACGCAAAAGTTCTTTTTGCTTTGAATTAAGGTTTCTCGGTACTTCTACGTTTACAGTAACGTATTGGTCACCTCTTACCTTACTTCTGATTGACGGAATACCTCTGCCCTTCATTCTGAATTTTGAACCTGTCTGAGTTCCCTCAGGGATTTTCAGCTCAACAGGGCCGTCAAGTGTAGGTACTTGTACGGTTGCACCCAAAGCAGCCTGTACAAATGATATAGGCATATCTATAAATACATTTGTTCCCTCACGTTTAAACATCTGATGCGGATGTACTCTTATTGTAAGAAGTAAGTCGCCGTTAGGACCGCCTTTATCGCCGGCCTCGCCTTTACCCGAAAGTTGAATTGTCTGACCGTCATCAATACCTGCCGGAATATCAACTTCTATCTTCTTCGATTTTCTTACCTTACCTGTACCGCGACAGTCCGGGCAAGGATCTTTTACAATCTTACCTTCACCGTGACAGTGCGGACAAGTCGTAACGTTAGTCATATAACCCAGTACAGTTCTTTGTTGTGTACGGATTTGACCTGTTCCGTGACAATGCGGACAAGTTTGTGCAGTCGTACCTTTTTTAGCACCACTGCCACCGCAAGTTTCACATTTTTCCTGTGCCTGTATACTCATTTCTCTGTGACAGCCGAATGCCGCTTCTTCAAAAGTTAGATCAATAATCTTACGAATATCAGCACCGCGTTTTGGTCCGTTTCTTCTTTGACCGCCGCCGAATCCTCCGAAACCGCCTCCGAAGAAATCGCCGAATATATCGCCAAAGTCAAAGCCGCCGCCGTTAAAGCCACCGCCGCCCGCTCCGAAGTTCGGGTCAACACCTGCGTGTCCGAATTGGTCGTATTTACTTTTCTTTTCAGGGTCAGAAAGCACTTGATAAGCCTCGTTTACCTCCTTAAACTTTTTCTCCGCCTCTTTATTGTTCGGATTAAGGTCAGGATGGTATTTCTTACTCATCTTTCTGAATGCCTTTTTTATTTCATCATCAGAAGCACCCTTTGAAACTCCGAGCACCTCATAATAATCTCTTTTTTCAGCCAATTTTTTCACCTACCTATGATATTATACTACAATATTTTAGTTTTGTAAAGTGTTAATACAAAGGCTCTGTTAAAAGCCTTAAAAGGACGGACATTTGTCCGTCCTTTTAGCGTTTTCATTATTATTGTTGATTGTTATCGTCGTTGTCAACTTCTCTGTAATCAGCCTCATAAACACTGTCATCATTTGGTGCACCCTGTTGTGCATTAGGATCACCCTGCGGATTAGCTTGCTGATACATTTGCTGTGCAACTGCGTAGAACTTTTCTTGAAGTTCGTCTGTAGCCGCCTTAATAGCTGCCGAGTCTGTACCCTTTAGAGCCTCTTTAACCTTGTTTACTTCAGTTTCAACCATTGACTTTGTATTATCGTCAATCTTATCACCTGCGTCTTTAACAGCCTTTTCACATTGATATACAAGTGATTCTGCGTTGTTTCTGATTTCAACTTCTTCTTTACGCTTTTTATCTTCTTCAGCGTACTTTTCAGCCTCTTTAACAGCTCTGTCAATATCTTCGTCACTTAGGTTAGAAGATGCTGTAATAGTAATCTTCTGTTCGTTGCCTGTGCCAAGGTCTTTAGCGCTTACGTTTACGATACCGTTTGCGTCAATATCGAATGTAACTTCAATCTGTGGCACACCTCTCGGAGCAGGAGCAATTCCTGTTAGATTGAAACGTCCCAAAGTCTTGTTGTACTGAGCCATTTCTCTTTCACCTTGAAGAACGTGTACTTCAACAGAAGTTTGACCGTCTGCGGCAGTTGAGAATATTTGTGATTTGTTTGTAGGGATTGTTGTATTTCTTTCGATAAGCTTTGTAAATACACCACCCATTGTTTCGATACCAAGTGAAAGCGGTGTAACGTCAAGTAGAAGAACGCCTGTTTCTTCACCGCCAAGTACACCTGCCTGTCTTGCAGCACCTACTGCAACACATTCGTCAGGGTTGATACCCTTATTAGGCTCTTTGCCCATTTCTTTCTTAACAGCCTCTTGTACAGCAGGAATTCTTGAAGAACCGCCGACAAGAAGGACTTCATCGATTTGTGATGCGTTAAGAGCTGCGTCATTCATAGCGTTTCTGATACATGTAAGTGTTCTTGCTACAAGGTCAGCTGTAAGTTCATCAAACTTAGCTTTTGTAAGTGTAATATCCATATGCTTTGGACCTGTTGCGTCAGCTGTGATGAATGGAAGATTAATGTTTGAAGTTGTTGTTGTCGAAAGTTCAATCTTTGACTTTTCAGCAGCCTCTTTTAATCTTTGCATAGCCATCTTATCTGTTGAAAGGTCTACGCCCTCTGTTTTCTTAAATTCGTCAAGCAAGTAGTTGATAATTGCCTGGTCGAAATCGTCACCGCCAAGGTGAGTATCACCGTTTGTTGAAAGAACTTCAAATACGCCGTCATCAATATCAAGGATAGATACATCGAATGTACCGCCGCCAAGGTCGTATACCATTACTTTCTTACCTGTGTCGCTTACACCGTATGCAAGAGCTGCGGCAGTAGGCTCGTTGATAATTCTCAAAACTTCAAGACCTGCAATCTTACCTGCGTCCTTTGTAGCCTGACGCTGTGAGTCGTTGAAGTAAGCAGGAACTGTGATAACAGCCTGTGTTACAGTTTCACCAAGATAGCTTTCTGCATCTTGCTTTAACTTTGTAAGAATCATTGCCGAGATTTCTTGTGGTGTATAAGCTTTACCGTCGATTGTAACTTTTTCGCTTGTACCCATTTTTCTCTTAATTGACATAATTGTTCTGTCAGCATTTGTTACGGCTTGACGCTTTGCAACCTGACCTACAATTCTTTCACCGTCTTTTTGGAATGCAACAACTGAAGGAGTTGTTCTTGCACCTTCGCTGTTAGTGATAACATTAGGGTTACCGCCTTCCATAACAGCCACACAACTGTTTGTTGTACCTAAGTCTATACCTATAATCTTTCCCATTTTTAATTCCTCCTAATTTATAATTAATTTGCTACTTTTACCATACTGTGTCTGACTACTCGGCCGTCCTTATATATGTAGCCTTTCATTAAATCCTCGACAACTGTGTTGTCGTCTATTGTTTCATCTTCAATGTGCATAACCGCATTATGAAGATTAGGGTCAAACTGTTCACCCTCTGCCTTAATCGGCGTAACGCCCAACTTTGAAAGCGTTTCATTGAACTGTTTTAAAACCATTTCAATACCGTCTTTCATTTTTTGACCGTCCTCCGACTGAACTTCAGTCGCAAGTGCTCTTTCAAGGTTGTCGCCTATCGAAAGAATTGCACCGACCGTATCAATTACCGCGTCACCGTAACGCATATCTTTTTCACGTTGCGAACGCTTTTGGTAGTTGTCATATTCGGCATACAGACGCATATATTTATCCGTCTGTTCTTTCAGCTTTTCTTCAAGGACTTCCTCGTTTGACTTTTCTTCCTCTTTAGGTTCAGCCGTTTTTTCTGTTTCTTTATCTAATGTCTCCTCATTGACTTCCTCATTCTTCTTAGCCATCTGATTACCCCTTTCTCTACTCATCACTTATATATTCGTTGAGTATTTTATCTATTTCATTTGAAATAAGGTCAAGGCTTGCAAAAACCTTTGAATAATTCATTCGTTTAGGTCCGATAACTCCGATTTTCCCGGCTTTTTTATTGCCGAGTGAATAATTGATAGTTACCAATGAGCAATCCTGCAATATTTCAAAATCGTTTTCTTTACCGATTTTAGCCTCAATTCCGTCACCGTCACTTGAGGCAACAAGCTTTTTCAAATTTTCTTTGTCATCAAGGAAAGTAAATATCTTTTCCGCTTTTTCAACATCGTTGTATTCGGGATATTTCAATATTGACTTTGCATTGTTGACATATATTTCTGTTTCACCGCTGTCCGTTATCGTTTCATACACAAAGTGCATTATATCAATCAAAACTTTCGGATGAAGTGAAAGTCTGTTTTCAATATCTTTTTGAATATCCTGTATCTTATCAAACGTTATCTCTCCGGCTTTAAGTCCGGCAAGATGTTCGTTTAATATGTTTGCAAGTGACATACACGTTGCACTGTCAATGTCGATATTCATTACCTTGTTTCTTACAGTTCTTGTTACAACAATAAGCATTACCGTTTGCGTGGCAATCGGTACAAGGTCAATCTTGTTAATTTCAAATTCCTGCTCTTTAGGCGCTGTAACAACCGTTGTATATTCGGTAAGATTTGACGCTATTGCACCGGCATATCTAATCAGCTTTTCAAGCTGACTGACACGCGTTTCAAGTACGCTTTGCAGCTGTGCAACTGCTTCCATACCTATTTTATACTTCCGCATAAGCGAATTAACGTAAAATCTGTATCCCTCATCTGACGGAATACGTCCTGCCGAAGTATGCGGTTGTATCAGATAACCCATTTCTTCAAGGTCTGCCATTTCATTACGGATTGTCGCACTGGACAACCCCAAGTTTTCCTTTTTTGAAATTGACCTTGAACCGACAGGTTCAGCAGTGCCTATATATTCATCAATGATTGCTTGCAGGATTTTTCTTTTTCTGTCGTTCAAATCCATATACAAACATTCCTTTCTATCTTTAAACAAGATGTCATATAAGCATTTTCTTGTTAGCACTCATACACCTTGAGTGCTAACAATTATAAGATACCACTATTATACCCGATTGTCAAGTGATTAATATAACTTTTCATAAAATGTTCATAAATTATCCCATATTGCCAAATTTCTTATACAAACTCGCATAAAATCGAATTTGACACGTTAATCCCGTCCAATGTAAGACTGTATCTTCCGTCAATATATTGCATAAGTCCGAGCTTTATAAATTTATCAAATTCACTGCCGAATACATCTTTTATATCCTTGCCGAAACGCAACTTAAAATCATTTTCGCTTACTCCTCTGTTCATACGAAGTCCGGTAATCATAAATTCTGCTATCTTATCATTTTCGGTCAATTCGATTACTTCTTTTCTCGCACCGCCGATATATTCGTTTATGTCGGACGTGTTGTAAAAACGGCAGTTTCCGATATATGAATGTGCCGCTGTACCTAAGCCGATATACTCCTCACCTGTCCAATACTTCACGTTATGCCTGCACTCGTATCCGTCCTTTGCGAAATTCGATATTTCATATTGTTTAAAGCCGTTCTTACCGAGAAAATCGACTGTATGCATATACATTTCTCTGTCAGTATCTTCATTCGGAATATCAAGCAGTCCTTTTGAATATTCCTTTTCAATAGGTGTTCCGTCCTCAATTATAAGACTGTATGCCGATATATGCTTTACAGGCAAGCTGACGGCTGTGTTTAAAGTATTTTTTAGACTTTCAAACGTCTGTGACGGCAGTGCGGTCATAAGGTCAAGATTTATATTTTGAAAACCCATTTTATCTAAATGACAAATTGTATTATATGCCGTCTTTGAGTCGTGTATTCTTCCGATTTTTTTCAGTTCATCATCATTGAACGATTGTACACCTACGCTTATACGATTTATACCACCGTTTAACATTGCTTTAATTTTGTCATCATCCATTGTTCCCGGATTTGCCTCTGTCGTAATTTCACAGTCACTCGCAACGTCAAATACATCAAAACACATTTTCGTAACTTCTTCAATTTGTTTTGGTGTTAAAATCGACGGTGTACCGCCGCCGATAAATATTGTATCAATTTTTTCTCCCTTGTATTGTTCCGCCTCACGCTTTAGTGCGTCAATGTATTTGTCCGCCGTATCCTCCATACGCTGAAATGATACAAAATCACAATACTTGCATTTTTGTTTGCAAAACGGTATGTGAATATAAAGTCCTTTCATAAGTCACCTCAACAAAAAAAGGACTTAACAGTCCTTTTTTATTCAATTCAATATTAATGTTCATGTCCGCAGTCGCAGTCATCATCGTCACAATCGCAATCAAACTCAAGTTCGATTTCTTCGTGACAATTTGGACATACGATAGCGTTATCATCGTCAATCATATCAAAATCAATCATAACGTCTTCACCGCAGTTAGGACATTGAATTTCAAAATAATCATTTCCGTCACTGTCGTAATCATCGTCATCATAATCGTCGATATAATCATCGTCGTCATCGTCATCATAATCGTCATACTCATCGTCACCGTACAAATCGTCGGCAATTTCAAGTACGCAATCATCAAGCTCGTCAACAACATCTTCAACATCATCAACTCTTGAGTTTAATTCTTCAATAGTATCAGCCATTTCAGACATAACGTCAAGCAATTTGATAATAAGCTTACCTTCGTCACTCTTTGGGCTAAGGTCAAGACCGTCTGCATAACCCTTTAGATATGAAACTTTTTTAATTAAATCTTCCATAATTAATCTCCTTTCATTCAAAAGGCTGAAAGAAAATTGTTCACAACACAAAATAAGTGCCGTGTGCGATTTTATTCAGACTTATTTTACTCTTTCCATGTATTCGCCTGTTCTTGTGTCTACTCTGATAACTTCGTTCATATCAACGAATAGAGGTACTTGAATTGTAGCACCTGTTTCAAGAGTAGCAGGCTTTGTAGCGTTTGTAGATGTGTTACCTGCGAAACCCGGTTCTGTATCAACGACTTCAAGTTCAACGAATGTAGGCGGTTCAACACCGAATACGTTACCCTTGTAAGACATAACCTTACATACGTCATTTTCCTTAACGAACTTCATTTGTTCTTCGATTTCTGACTTAGCAATGTCAAGCATATCGAATGTTTCGTTGTCCATAAAATGATAGAAATCATCATCACCGTATGAATAAGCCATATCCTTTCTGTCGATATGAGCCTCTTCAAACTTTTCTGTAGGTCTGAATGTCTTTTCAACGACACCGCCGCTGATTATGTTCTTAAGCTTTGTTCTTACGAAAGCAGCACCCTTACCAGGCTTAACGTGCTGAAATTCTACGATTTGAAATACATTACCTTCGTGTTCAAAGGTTCTGCCATTTCTAAATTCACCAGCTGTAATCATAAATTAATCCTCCTGAATCTTTTGTAATTTAATATTAATAATTATATTTTAATATATTTTGTCTAAAAAATCAAGTATTTATTAGTTTTTTTTCCTTTTTATTATTACAAGTTTAAAACTTGTAAATTAATAAAATGATATTAGCGTACTATCGCCGTTCTGCTATCGGCGTCCCAATCTACGTCATATCCCATATTTTCCGAAAGGAAGCGCAGCGGTACCATTGTTTTGCCATTTACGAGTCTTGCAGGCACATCCATTTTAGCGGGTTTATTATTTATTCTTGCGTTGACGTTATCTATTGAAAATGTTATTTCTTTATCACCAAGCGTCGCAGTTGCTGTTTTCGTTTTTCCGTCCCATTCAACATCTGCTCCCATTTGCTCGAACAAAAATCTCATAGGCACAAGCGTGCTGCCGTCCTCGATAATCGGCGGTACGTCAAAGCCGAGAATTTTATTATTTAACACTACATACGGTGAGTTTTTCATTTCATCCAATCTGTCATATATTTCATCTTTCTGCACTGTTAATCTTATTATTGACGTTGTTTGAGCGGGTGCACCGTTATCATATGTCTTTTTAAACAAATCAATTATAATATTATCATTATATTCATAAACACAATTTACAACATAATCTATTTGCTCGTCACTTTGTTTTAATTCCTTGGGACTATTCAATTTTACAAAATAAATATTATCATTAGAAATATAAAAATCTCCCTCTTCATCTTTATCCACTATCCAATCACCCAAAGTATAGAATAAAGTATATTTCTTGGTTTCTTCATAATTAATACCAATAAAATCATAACCTCTGGCTGAAATATCATTTTCTTTCATCATTATATTGCCTACGATTTGTGGTACTTCTTCATTGGTTATCTCCCAATTTTCAAAATCAATAGATTTAATAACTTTTTCTTCACGGTCTTGCCCTTCAGCACGCAATAAAGCATAGTATATCCCATTTAAGTAACCTATTTTTATAACATGTTGCCCAAATCCATTTTTATTTGCTCTTTTATTTAATTCATATGTTTTTATTTTATTGCCATTCTCATCATACAAAGTCAATGGCAAAGCATATTGATTAGCGTCTGGCCAATATCCGTCTAAATACGTTCCACGCAAATAATAATATTCACCTGTCCAAATACAATCCGCACTACTTTCATGATTAAGTCCAATCTTAACCGGTAATGGTTGTGATTGAGCATTATATCTATTTATACTTATAATATATTTGTTATCCCTTACTTGTATTATTCTCCTAAATGGTTCTTCTTCCTTTATCACCGAAAAAATCCAATTCTTTTCATTCATTTCAATATCCGGTGCGAGTATGGATTCTGTTTGCGGTAATTCTTCATATCGGAGTTTATACTCCGCGTATACTGTAATATGAAGAAAAATTATAACAAATATCAGAATTATACTAAATATTTTTTTCATATACTTCTCCTATTCATTGTATAATCGCCGTTCTGCTATCGGCATCCCAATCTACGTCATATCCCATATTTTCTGAAAGGAAACGCAAAGGTACCATTGTTTTTCCGTTTATAAGTCTTGCTGGCACATCCATTGTGGCAGATGTTTTATTTACTTCTGCATTAATGTTGTCTATTGAAAATGTTACTACCGTGTTATCAAGCGTTGCTGTTGCTGTTTGAGTTTCGCTATCCCATTCAACATCTGCTCCCATTTGCTCGAACAAAAATCTCATAGGTACAAGCGTGCTGCCGTCCTCGATAACCGGCGGTACGTCAAAGCCGAGAATATTACCGTTAAACTCAATATAAGGCGTATCCGACGGGCATTTTTCATTTAATACATCTTCAATATCTGCCATATCATATTCTATTAATCTGTTTCTGGTCCATAAAACAAGCTTATCTTTCCACAAATCACATATAATAATATGTTCATCATCACTGTCTGCAGGGATTGCTACATCAACAGAATATACACCGTCACGAGATATTCTGAATGTATCAACATTATCATATTGTGTTTCAACATAGATATTACCCTTTGCTTTATAGTAACATGTTATAGGTCTTTCTTGCACCACTTTAATTAAATCCGACTTATTTTTTTCTATGAACATATCTTTCACTTCAAACCTATAATTACTTAAGTTTACGTAATTTGTCAACTTTCCTTGAAATACAAGCGTATTTCTGCCATTGCTTTGCGGCATACTACTCCTTTCATTATCAATTTGCCAATCAATCGCATCATAAGAATAGTAAATAGTATTTTTACTTTCATATTCTTGTGGTCCTAATTTTGTGTATTCTTGTGTTTCAGCATAATAAACACCGTCTACATATTCAAAGTCGGTTAACGGTTTATCCAACTGAAATTCATTTACCAAATTAAAATTTTCATCAAATGTATATATTGGTTTAATTATCGGACCATATATTCTTTCCATTTTATCTATTATTAGAGAAGGGTTGAAATATATTTCATTATATACAATATATTTATCCCCGTAATGCTTAATGTTCGCACGATGCAATCCACTAATTTTCATACGCACATCATAGCTAATATCAATATCACTCCACTCTACCAAATCATCGGATTTTGTAAATTTAGTATCTAAAAGAGAGCATTTTATAAACTCAGTACCTGTCCACCAGAATAGAATTCCGTCGTTACTTTTCACCAGTACATCATGATATTCATAACAAGAATCTAGAGGCTTATCGTAATCATTACTTTTTAAAACTACTGTTTCCGCATTTGCACTTAATGTTGTTGATAATAAAACAATAAATAATAATCCTATCATAAACTTTTTCATTCTTTTATCCTCCCCAAAATACAAAAAGGGCGCAAAGTCTTATTTGTTGTCAAAGACTTTACACCCTTTAATAAATCCATTTATGCTCTATGCTGTTTTGTTTAATTCAGCCTTTAACTGATTGATTTTACTATCTATTTTTTCATCAAGTCGATTTTCAATGTAATCAATAACGTTTATTTCGGTTTTACGGTTAAATTTAACATCATTCTTTAGTATCTTTACATCTGATTTAATAATTGTAATGTCATCTTGCATTGCATCAAGTCTTGCATCCATTTTATCAAGTCTATCATTAATAGGTTGCAAATTAGACTGTATACTTGTTTGTATTAATTCTTGAATTGCCTGTAAATCATTTTTATCTAACATATTTTATCCCTCCTAAAAAATCACTTTCACACTACTATATAATCATTATAACATATATTTTTCAAGCTGTAAATACTTTGTCAGTTAAAAATTGCAAGTTCCGTTAGGGCAATGCGATTGGATATATTCGTCAAGTATTTTTGCCGCAAGACCGACTTTATCTTCACAAGTGCGTTTCTTATAATATTCTTCAGTTCTCTTTGACGGAACGGGACTGTTATCTTTTCCGTCAAGGCCTAAAAGTTCGCGGCATATAACAGAGCCTGTTTCCGCTTTAAATTGGTTTGCGAGTTCCTGTACAAGTGCATAGGTATCTTTTTTACCCTCATAATCTTTCGCGTCGTCATATCCGTACAAAATTCCGACAACCATAAACATTCCCGTTACAGCACCGCAAACTTCTCTCATTCTGCCCATTCCGCCGCCGAATGATGACGCAAGTCTTAACGCCGTCTTTTTATCCATTCCCATCAAGTCGCTGAACGCCGCCACCATTGCCTGTGAGCAGTTGTATCCCTCTTTAAAAGCCTGTCTGGCAAGTTCTTCTCTTTTGTTCATATTAATCACCTTACGTTTTTATTCTAATTATACCACACCTGTCAAATAAAAAAAACTGCGAGTATTGTTACCCGCAGTTTTTCGCATTTATTCAGCTGTCAAACTTTCATATTCAGCCTGTGTAATCGGCATTACAGTACCGTGACGATATGTACCGTCAAACGAGAAGTCTGAATCTGCCGTAAATTCACCCTTTGTAATATCGGTTGTTACAAAAGGCTTATAGCCTTTACTCTTTGAGAAGTAGTCAAGAAGTAAGCACCATTCATTTTTACCGTTTAATTTATAAATTGTAGGACCTTCATAACCTGTCATACTACCCAAATTATAGCTTGCAACATCTTTCCAATCACCGCTTAGAGATGTACACTCCTGCATTGTGATACTTGATTTTGCCTCATTCTTTGTAAATCTGTAATATGTACCCTCATGGTCGATAATAGTTGTATCAATAACCGCGTTAGGCTCTTCTATATACAATTCAGGAGCAGAGAATGTCTTGAAGTCCTTTGTATAACTTCTGTAAATTCTGTACTTTTGATAGCTGTCATCGCTTACAACCGATGCCCAGAATACCATATATTCATCCTTTTCAGGGTCATAGCAAGCCTCCGGCGCCCATGTACAACCGGCATTGTCATTATTAATCTTTACAAGGCTTGCCTCGCTCCAATTAACAAGGTCACTGCTTTCCCATACAACAATGCTCTTTGAGCCTTGCTGTGCGGCGGCTGTCCAGTTATTCTTTAAGTTATAGACGCTTAAGTCTGTTGCGATAATAAAGAACTTACCGTCCTCACCGCGAAGAATATACGGGTCACGAACGCCCTGTGTACCGACATTGCTTGTCAAATACGGTTGTTTATTATTAAGCGTTGTCCATGTCTTACCGTCTTTTGATACTGAGAAATAGATTTGTTCACGAGTTGCGTCCTCTTGTGTATCAACGAAGTGAACAAACAAGTACGCACTCATATCATCAAGGTTCTTAATATTAATTGTCTTTTCCACCTTTTTCTTTTCTGTTGTTCCGTCTGATAATGTTGCTGTTATTTTATACTTACCTACTTCAAGATTATCAAAACTGCCTGCCGCATTTGTCTGCTCTGTTCCGACTGCCGTACCGTCTGAATCAGCCAATGAAACCTTTACGGCATACTTATCTTTCGTCGAATCACAGTCACTTGCATAAACGATTTTATTTCCGTCGGCATATGCTTTGAAACTGTCAATAACCGCTGTATATCCCAATACAGTTACATCAAAGTTTCTTGTAAATTCAACACCGTCTTTTGTCATTTTTGCAGTCAAAGTAGCTGTTTTTGTTTCGTCACTTCTTGTAATCTTACCTGCCGTTGTAACCACAGCAGCGTCTGAAGTTGACCATGTAACGCCATTTTGCGCAGGGATTGTAATGTCAGATGTAACAGCTGTCAAATCACCCAAATCAAGTGAATTTAAAGGATTTTCGTAAGCATAGTTATAGATTACAAAATCATCTATATAACCTGTTGCATACTCGCCCGAACCCCAGTTAGCCTTACCGATATATGCAACTGAATTTTTGCCGAGCATATCCGAAATATTAACTGTTGAATTAACACTGCTTGTTCTTGTTCCGTTTACATAAACGTCCGTTATGCCGTCGGCAATCGAAATGATTACATCGTTCCATTCATTTGTGTTATACGCACCTTTTGCCGCCTCACTTCTTGTACCGGAATTATTATATCTTTCAAATGTAAGTGTGCCGCTGTTTGTCATTGCACCAAGATACTGTTCTTTTTGATATGTCTGTGCACTGCTGTTTGGTGAGGCAAAGAACCACCATGATGTTGTTGTGGTTGTCGGCTTAACCTTAAATGAAATTGTGATATTTTTCTGACCTGTCAAAAGCGAATTGCCGTTTGCGTCTGTAAGCGCAACAACCGTTCCGCTTGTTCCGTCAAACTGAATACACTTCTTATTGTCAACCGTAACAAATTTCAGTGTACCTGTTGCCTTGCCGTATGATGATGTACTTGTTAAGTCGCCGTTATCAAAATTCATATTGATAAGCTCGCCGCTTTCAGGAACCGTCGGTGCTGCGGTTGGTTCAGGAGTCGGCGTCGGTGCCGCCAACTCACTGCTGTATGATATTACATCTGCGTTAAAGTTATCATATGAAACAACTCTTCCTCTTGCACCGTTGTATGAACCTGTTAATTCAAGCGATTTAACGCTTATAGGTGTGCTTATTGTTCCTGTGTAACTTACATCAGTCTCACCGCCTGTAAAGCTTACGCTTGCCGAACCTGTTCCGTCTATTATGATTTCTACCTTTTTATTAAGTCCCATATTGTTTGCGTACTTCTGCGATGAGGTCTGCCAACCGTTTGCACCACGCAATTTACCGTTTTTGACATCAGTTGATGTACACTGAATTACCGGTTTTTCCGAATTGGCAAGTACGTCTGTACCTCCGATACGCATTTGATTAAGATTATATCCGCCGCCTGTGATTGTAAATCCTACAACCTCGTTGCCGTCTGCGTCTTTAACAGAGAATGTATTTTCCTTACCGTTCTGCTCCCAACCTGAGAACATATCGAATGTAAGTCTGAATTTATCCTTGCTTGTAAGTGACTTTGCCTCTGAAAGTTCTGCTTTTGCAGTTGCTTTAACAGGAACAAATACGTTACCGAATCTTTCAAGACCTGTTGCATATACTTGATTTCCGTCTGCCGACAAATCTCCTGCACTTGCATTAAAGATATTTGTTGAATCTTCAAAATCATCGCTCATTTCATCAATATCCGTAACGCTCGGTGCTCCGACTGCCGTTTCCGAAGACGGAGTTGCGTCAATCAAAAATTCTGCGATATTTGTCATATTAGTATCGTTAGTATATCTGAAGTAACGATATGCGTTTTGATTATTCAGGTCTTTACTTTCGATTGTTGTATATTGACTTGACGGAATTGCTGAAGTGATTGTATATAAATCTGTCCATGTTATACCGTCATTTGACGCTTGAATCTTACCGCCTACAGTTCTTTCCGGCATACCGTTTCCGCTTCTTGCGGCAAGTTTTACGTTGTTTACTTTAACAGTCTTGCCGAAGTCGTACATTACATAGCCGTTTTGTACGCCGTCAAAATATGTATTAAGGTCGCCGTCTGCCGCTTTACGATAATCGTTAGCGTCACTCGGTGCTGTTGTGGCATTTCCCCATGAAGCCGTTCCGCTTAGAGTATACATTGTTACCTTAATATCTTTTGTAGCCTTAACGTCACCGATTGTCGCCGTTATTGTAACTGTTCCTGCCGATACGCCAGTTACTGTACCGTCTTGTGAAACAGTTGCAACTTTTTCATCGCTTACGCTCCAAACAGGTGTACCCTCTGCATTTGTATCAATAGTATATTGTGATGTTTTGCCGACACTTACAGTTGCCGCACCTGAAATTGTTGCATAAACAGTGATGTCATAAGTTTTTGAAGTTGTGTAGTCGCCTACCTTAACCGTAACAGTTACCTTGCCCGGTTTCTTAGCCTTCAAAAGACCTGTCTGAGAAATTTCGGCAATACCGTTTTCAGTTGCGTCACTGTCAACAGACCAATTAACATCTCCTGTCAAGTTCGTACCAAGTGTAAGTTGCACCTCATCACCACGTTTAATCTCGCCGTCACTACCCGAAATAACCGCATAATCTGTTCCAAGCTGTGAAGTAGTGTTTGTTACAGTCGCTTTCGGAGTAACTCCGTCCCACGCCATAAATTTGAATGTACAGTCTGTAAAGTCACCTGTTAGTTCTCCTGTCGGTTGGTTTACCGTAACAGCTTTTAGTACACCGTTCTTATCATACACTGCAAAATATTGGTTATAACCGTTCAATGTTTCACTCGGTGTATAGCTGTATTTTAAACCTGTGCTTGTAGATTCAAAACTTGTAACCTTTGCGCCTGTTTCAATCAAATATGTTGTTACTGTATTTGCTTTTAGAGTTGTTGTAAGAGTTTTTCCGTCAAGTACGGCACCATCCTTGATTTCTGCCCACTTTTCGTTACCTGCCATATCTGTTCTGATTTCTCTTACATTTGTACCTACCGTATTAAATCCCGAAAGGTCAAATACATAATCAACATCAGACGAATTTGCACCGTTGTTTGCTACGATTTTAATATCGCCTGTATTTTTGTTGTATGCGGCAAGTGTGTTTGCCGATGAGGCGATAATTGTATCACCCGGATTTATGTACTTTGTAAATTGACCGTATGTGTAATACTTATTTGTAAGTACCAATTCTTCGTTATCATGGTCTGCCATACCTACGCCCCATACACTGCCTGTGTATGCCAAAGAATTGTTAGCCTCCGTCTTGTTTCCGCTCGTCGGGTCTACGAATTTTGAGTCCTTATGGAAGTCCACTATATCCCACATTACCCATGCGGACGGTTGCATACCGTTCATATCTTCGATAATCATACTTGCAAGAGTTGCACCGTTACCGCCCTTGTCAACTTCACTCTGCCATAGGTTTTTGCCGAGTTCAAGTGCCTTTGCCTTAACCTGTGCGTGATAGCCACGGTCTGAATATGTGTGAGTATCAACTCTGCCAAGTGCAGTCTTTGCCTCATCTGTAAGACTTCCGAGATTGTTTGCTGTTTTCTTCAAACTTGTTTCGTCCATACCTGCCACAAGTACGTCCGTAAATCCTGCATTGTCAAGTGCTTTTCTTGTTTCCGTAATCATCTTTGACTGACTTGTACCCGGATCAAAGTGACAGCCCTCTTGTTTTGGTGAGCCGTAACCCCAATAATCCGTATCAGGCTCATTCATAGGTGAATAGCTCTTAAACTCTATGCCGTTATCTTTGAAAAGCTTTGTTGCGTCTGCAATAAACTTGGCAAAATCGTCATACATATCGTCATTTAAGTTATTCAATTTTCCGTTTGACGTAACCGTTCCGTCACTGTTTACAGTACCGCCGCCGCTTGTACAACCTGTTTTAGTCATAAAATACGGTGCGGAATTTGAAAATCCTTCAAAATACAAATCAGGATTTGCTTTTAGTGCCGCTTTTGCGATATTTAATTGGTTTTGGTCTTTCGTAATGTCATATGTAATGCTCTCTACATCTTTGCCGTCACTTGACAATTTGTAATCACTGTACACGCCGGGTACTTTTGAGTCAGAACGGTTGATGTGATTATGTGTCGGATCGTCACCGCCGCCTAAGTTGTAACGTGCGATGTCAAGTCCCAATCCCTCGTCTGAGAAAAATGCCTCTGCCGCCGCATTGGTAAGTTTTTCACTGTAACCTAATCTGTTTGCCCACCAGCAAAGTGCAGTACCCCAGCCTTGGAACTCACCGTTGTTAAAAGGTGACGCGTCAGCCGGATTAAGCTGTACATATGTCGGTTTTGTATCTTGAGCAGATGCACTGATTAAGCCGCCAAAAGGAAGCATAGCACATGCCAAGATTGTGCTTATAATCTTTTTCTTATTCATTGGTTTTTTCTCCTCCTTAAGATTACATTATCCGTTAATTATATTATAGCACTCCCACATAGTGCATTACAATTATAAGATTTCTAAAACAGTTGTAAATTTTCTAACTGTTTTGCTTTACTTTTGTACTTAGATATTTTATAATAGATATTAGATTAAAGACGCGTCTGTCAACACTTTGCCGACAGACTCAACAGATATATCGGAGGCGGATAATATGTTCAAACCTGTATCAGCAAAAGAAGAACGACTTTTACCGGTGTATGTCTACGGCTCGGAATCTCTTGAACATCAAGCACAAATAAGTCGCGGCAAAGGTTTTATGCTACATTCTCAAATTTCCGTTTGTTACAGCGGAGAAGGTGTTTTTACAGACCACAACAATGTTTCGCACAAAGTTCAAAGCGGTGATATTATGTACTTTACTTCCGCAACATCAAATTCATATAAACCCATCTCTGTTCCATGGAAAACAGACTACATCGTTATGGGCGGATATGCTCTGATTGAGCTTATGATGTTTTTGGGATATTCAAAAAGCGGTGTAATTTACCTTACCGAAAATATTAAAGAAAAAGTATATCAAAATTTTAAAACAATTATTGAACTAAACAACTCCAATACCGAAAATGCTCATTCGATTTGCAGCAGACTTTTGTATACCGTATTGTTCGATATTGCATCTTGCATTGAGGGCAATCCCAACAATAGCAAAGCGAATTTAATCAAGCCGTGTATTAATTATATAAAATCTAACTATATGCACGATATTTCAATATCAGCTTTGGCTGAAATGATTAAAGTAACTCCTACTTATCTCGGAATTATTTTTAAGAAAGTTTACAATATAACACCGCAAAAATTTCTTACCAATATACGCATAGAAAAGTCCAAACAACTTTTAGTCAACAACAAAAATATGTCACTTTCGGATGTTGCAATCAATTCCGGGTTTAACAGTGAAAGTTATTTTTGCAACACATTCAAGAAATATATAGGCATTACGCCTACGGAATACAGAAGTATTAACACATTCGGAGAAATATAAGCTATGAAAAAGAATTATGAAAAATTTTTACCGACATACATATGCGATATACAGGAAATAAACAATCTTTCAAAGGTTATGTTTATGAGCAACTTTCCGCACCATCAATTTATTTTGTGTACAAGCGGAACAGGTAAAATATGCACCGAAAACAACATTGAACAAACCGTAAGCAAAGGCGATATCGTATTTATAAATTCTTCAATTCTGTTTTCGCTCAGACAGCAAGAAAATTTTTCTATAAAGCGTATTGCGTTTAACGGTAATTTCGTTACAAATTATCTCCAATACTTTGATTTTAACCCAGCCGTTGTTTTTGTTCCGAAAAGCACCGACGTTTTTAACGCATTTAATATTGCGTATGACGGCTATATGCACGATAAAGACGATATACAAAATTCTGTTAATATGTACAATCTTATCGGTGTATGCGGTGAAAGTTATGTTTCATCAAAACCCGCTCTTTTGACAACCGAAGATTTTATTGCCGAGAGTGGTTTTGATTTTATAAAACAAAACATATCTTCAATAAATATAGACTTTTCGCCATATCTGAAATTACACAAAATTTCAATAACGGAGCTTAACGATATTTTTATAAATCGTTACGGCAAAAATATGAATGAGCTGATTTACTTTTACCGTATGGAATTTGCGAAGTACGCGGTTTTCAAGGTAGGAAATACTCATTACGAAAAGTATTATAATCAATGCGGTTTTAAATCTCCCGAAGAGTTTTACAGTGAATTTAAAAAGTATGCGAATATGACCGTAGAGGAATACTTTAACCTCGTTTGGGCAAAACAATAGGCTGTCGGCAAAAAAACGACAGCCTATTGTTTTATTTATTTTCAATTTTATACAACATCGTTGCCGCTTCGGCACGTTTCATATTATTATTCGGAAGTATCGTGTTATCCTCATAACCGCTCACAATACCTGTCGAATACAACTTGCTCACGCCTTCTTCCGCCCACTGCGGTATATCGTTTTTATCCGCAAACGGAAGATTCGGCAAATCATCATTATTCGGAAGTATTCTTCCCAAAATCGTCATTGCCTCTGCGCGCGTTATATTGTCATACGGTGCAAATGTGCTTGTTCCGTCGTCATTGACGCGGCCTAAAATTATACCCTCTTTATACACAGCTTTTACAGCCGGAACTGCCCACTGCGGTATTATATCATTGTCCGTAAAATCAAGCTTTACATCATCATATTTTGAAAAATCAAATTTTTTGTAATTTGCTATCATTGATGCAAATTCCGCTCTTGTCATATTGTTGTCAGGCTTAAAAATCATTTTTCCGTCTTCTTCAAAACCGCTGATAATCCCTGTTGCCGCCATATCGGCAATTATGTCCTTTGCCCAATGATTTTCTGTATCGTAAAACGGATTAGGTGTACTCGGATAATCCGAAATATGCACCGGTATTTCTTTCGTTAAATCCCCTGCCGTCACCTTTATTTTACCGTCTTTGTTGACCGTATCGGCAAGAGTGAAAATGCCGTCCTCTGTTATCGTACCTATATCACCCTCAACTTCCCATTTATACAATCTGTTTGTTGAAAGCAATTCAGTTCCGTTTTTGTATGACGCCGCCGAAAGATTAAGCTGTAATTCTTCGTTTGCCTCTGTATAGATTTCGCTGATTTCTTTCCAGTCTGCTTGATTATATACCTTGATTTCTTCAGGTGTTTCATAAACGCCGTATGTCACGTCTGCCACGTCACCGTTATCGCCGTACATAACAACTTTAACATCGCCTGTACCGTTAAGTGATACTGTTCCGTTTTCGTCTACCGTGCTGTCCGTATCGGTTTCCGCACGATATTTTATATTATACGGCTCTTCCATTTTATAATTTGAGGTATCATATACGCTTTCTATATTAATATTCGCGGTCATTCCCGAAAGATAGTTATTATTAGTTCCGCCTGTAATATTGATTATCCACGGAATATTCGTTCTCTCGCGATTGTCCTTTAAGAAAATATAATTTGCAACACTTCTCAAATAACCGTCCGACGGTGAATTTACGACCATCGTATTGTCCTTTCCCGGAAACCACGCAGAAATGGTTGTCGAACCGCCGCCGTCAAGATTTAACGCGTCAACACACCCAAGCTCAACCATACGTTTCGCAAGCGTTTTAAGTTGAGCGCCATAGCTGTAACCCGACTGTCTGCCGTCAAGCGTATAGAAAATAATATTGCCGTCTGCTTTTATTCCGACAGCAGTTCTCGGTGCCGCACCCGCCTCAAAATCGGAATTTGCAGCTCCGTTTGTTACAAGTCTGCCCCCGACACTGCTGACCGCGTTTTCAGCCGTTTTCCAAGTACCGTCATCTCCGACCGCTTGATTTGCGACCGTCAACGTCTGACCTGCGTGAAGTCTGCTCAAAAAGTCATAATATTCACTTACACCGCTTGTATCCATAAGCAAAACAACCTTACCCTCAGGAATTTCTATCTCGCCGTTATATATGAACACATCATCAACCGTAAGCGACATTGTTTCGTCCACGTGCAGTCTGCCCTCGTTAGGTGTGCAAATAACAAAAATACATTCCGATTGAGTTTTTGTCGTTTCTCCGAATTTGTCCGTCAAAAGATAAACAGGATCAAATCCCGCCTGACACCACTTATTTATATACATAACGTCAATCGATTTTTCGCCGTCCGTCACTGTTGTCTGAATGTCAAGCCACTTTATAAAACCCGTTCCGTCACTTCTGAAACCGACTGCGTCCTGTCCACCGTATTCCTTTGATATAATTTCGCCGTCGGCTATTGTATAACCCATCGGAATACCTGTCTTGAATGAAAAATAATCGGCATTAATTCCGGCAAGCGGTCTTAAACCGTTCTCCTGCATATATTGCTCTGCCTGTTTAATATTTCTCGTTCCCCATATGCTCGCACCGTTCACAACAATCGGTACGGCGTCCTCATTAGGTGTATATTCAACATAATATTCATTTTGCTTACCGACGCTGTCCGAATTGAACTGTACATTATGAAAGTATGTAAATGCTCCCATATACGTACTCCAACCGCCGTTTTGCTCACCCAAAACATCTGCACTTGCAGTTATTCTCGTAAGCAACAAAAGCGTCATTGCAAAAAATAAAATTTTCTTCCTCACAAAACATTCCTCCATATAAAAAACAATACATTTTATAGTATATCACAAAATCGGATTTATGTAAAACTTAAATAATGGAATATATGCAATTAAATATTATATAATTAAGGCTATCGACATCAAAAAATAAAGTAGACAAAACCATATCGGTTTTGTCTACAATCCAAATTTTGCTTAATTCTTATTCTATACCTACAACTTCATATCCTGCGTCAACAACGGCTTTTTTAAGCACATCGTCCGACACGTCTTTTGCAAGTGTTACAACAGCCTGACCGCCGTTATCAAGTGAAACTTCCGCACTTACTCCGTCTATTGTGTTTAGCACCTCTCCAACTCTGCCTGTACAGTGTGAACACATCATTCCGTTAATTTTAATCGTCTTTGTCATAGTTTTATTCTCCTTTTCATTTTTTACAGTTTTAATATTATTGCATTTTGGTTTGAAAAATCTCAATCTCAACGCATTTGACACAACGAATACTGAACTGAAACTCATAGCAAGTGCGGCAATCATAGGATTTAATTTCAATCCTGCTATACCGTACAAAACACCTGCCGCAATCGGTATTCCGAGTGCATTATAGAAAAATGCCCAGAACAGATTTTCTTTTATATTTTTGATTACCGAGTGGCTTAGCTCTATTGATGTAACAACGTCCTGCAAATCGCTTTTCATCAATACAATATCAGCCGATTCAATAGCTATATCCGTTCCCGCACCGATAGCAATACCTACGTCTGCACGAGTCAAAGCAGGTGCGTCATTAATTCCGTCACCGACCATTGCAACTTTATGACCGCTCTGCTGAAGTTTTCTTACTTCTTCTTCCTTGTCTGACGGCAACACCTCCGCAACGGCACTGCTTAACGGCAGCTTGTTTTTAATTGCATTTGCCGTAACGGCATTGTCACCCGTAAGCATTATTACGTCAAGTCCCATATTACGCATATCTTCTATCGCTTGCCTGCTTGTTTCCTTTATGGTATCGGCAACTGCGATTATTCCTACAAATTTATTATCCACCGCAAAATACAATGATGTTTTTCCGTCATTCGCGAATATTTCATCTTCCGATACTTCAATATTGTTTTCACGCATCATCTTATAATTTCCGGCTAAAACTTTCTTTCCGTCAACATTGCCTTTTACACCTTGTCCGACAATCTGTTCAAAATCTGCAACATCACTCAATTCCAAGCCGTCGGCTTTTTCAACAATAGCCTTTGCAAGAGGGTGTTCCGACAAATATTCTATTGACGCTGCAATCTGTAAAAGTTCCTTATCGGAAATTCCGACAGGTGCTATATTCGTTACAGAAGGCTTACCCTCTGTTATCGTGCCTGTTTTATCAAGTATGACCATATCAACCTGATGTGCTGTTTCAAGGCTTTCGGCTGACTTTGTAAGTATTCCGTACTGCGCGCCCTTGCCTGTACCGACCATTATTGCAGTCGGTGTTGCCAATCCCAACGCACACGGGCAAGAAATTACAAGTACCGATATTCCCATTGAAAGTGCAAAACTAACGCCTTTACCCAAAAGCAACCACACTATAATCGTAATCACTGCGATTGATATTACAACCGGTACAAATATACCGCTGACCTTATCGGCAAGCTTTGCAATCGGTGCTTTTGATGCCGAAGCTTCTTCCACAAGATGTATAATCTGTGACAATGCAGTATCTTCGCCGACTTTTTCAACCTTAAATTTAAAATATCCCGATTTATTTATAGTAGCTCCGATAACCTTATCACCGACATTTTTTTCAACCGCAATACTCTCGCCTGTAATAGCCGACTCATCTATCGCACCGTTACCCTCAACGATAACACCGTCCAGCGGAACTGATTGTCCTGCTTTTACAACGACAATTTCACCGATTTGCACGTCATCTACACCGACTGTAACTTCTTTTCCGTCACGAATTACAACTGCCGTTTTCGGCGATAAATCAATAAGTTTTTCTATCGCCTGTGATGTTTTCCCTTTTGCCCTCGATTCAAGAAATTTTCCGAGGGTTATGAGTGCAAGTATCATTGCCGCCGACTCAAAATACAAATTCATCATATATGAATGTGCAAATTCCTTGTCACCGTGTCCGAGTCCGTATCCTATGCAATATATTGCAATGATTCCATACGTGAATGCCGCGCCCGAACCTATCGCTATCAGCGAATCCATATTCGGTGCACCGTGAAACAACGTCTTAAAACCTGTTATATAGTATTTTCTGTTGACATACATTATCGGCAACGTCAACAGCATTTGCGTAAGTGCAAATGTTATTCCGTTTTCTGCACCGTGAAACATGCTCAAAAACGGCCAACCCCACATATGTCCCATTGAAATGTACATTAGCGGCACAAGGCAAACAAGCGACACAATAAGTCTGAACTTCATATTTGAAATTTCATTGTCGATTTTGTTGTCTTTCTTTTCTTGTTTTTTTCCTGCAACAGACGCACCGTATCCGCCCGAAACAACTGCGTTTATAATATCGTCAACGCTTACAGCCGTTTCATCAAAATCAACGTGCATATTATTCTGCAACAAATTTACATTTACAGATTTCACACCGTTAAGTTTTTTGACGCTTTTTTCAACGTGTGCGCTGCACGCACTGCACGTCATTCCCGTTACATTAAATTTTTCAGTCACATTATCACCATCCCGAATATTTTGATTGAATTTATTTATTGTTTATGATATTATTATATCGTAAATTATTTATTTTTCAAGTATGCACTTTTTTGATAGATACTATCATTTATGATAGTATGGATTGGAGGTAATACATATGAACCACGATTATATATGCCCTGTTGAGGCAACACTTGAAATAGTGGGCGGAAAATACAAGCCACTTATATTATGGCACTTATCGGGTAAAACATTACGTTTCGGGCAATTACAAAAATTGCTTTCATCCGCAACGCCGAAAATGCTTACAAAACAGCTACGCGAGCTTGAAAATGACGGACTGATTGCACGAAAAGTTTATCCCGTAGTTCCGCCGAAAGTGGAATATTCACTTACGCCGCTCGGTACAAGTTTTATTCCTATATTATCAAGCATTTGCGATTGGGGAAATAATTATTTAAAGGCAAACAACATTTGTCCTAACTGTTCTATGACAAAACAAAAATAACAAAAAGGAGCTGATTTCAGCTCCTTTTTGTGTCAGTTTAATTAAACCAATATATTAAAGAACGTCGTTCTTTATAAGGTCCTCATATGATTCACGCTTTACAACTATCTTAGCTTTACCGTCCGAAACAGCAACAACTGCCGCTCTCGGAATTCTGTTATAATTGCTTGCCATTGAATAGTTATAAGCACCTGTTGCAAGAACTGCCAAAGTATCTCCGACTTTGATTTCCGGCATCATCGCATCTTTAAGCAAAATATCTCCGGATTCACAGCACTTACCTGCTACTGTAACCTTTTCGGTACGTTCGGCATTTGCGTTGTTCGCAACAACCGCCTCGTACTCTGATTCGTAAAGTATATATCTTGGGTTATCACCCATACCGCCGTCTACCGACACATACTTTCTCACATTCTTAATATCCTTAATTCCGCCTACTGTATAAAGCGTAATACCTGCCGGTGCAATAATTGAACGGCCAGGCTCCATAAGAATGAATGGTAGTTTGACTCCTCTTTTTTCTGCAGTAGCCTTAACAACCTCTGAAACGTGCTGAATATATTCATCATACGGTACAGGATCGTCATTTTCGGTATACATAATACCGTATCCGCCACCAAGGTTAAGATTATCAATTTCAAGACCAAGCTTGTCCTTTAAGTCGCCTACAAAGTTCATCATTATTTCAGCCGCTTTACAGAACGGTTCAATATCAAAAATTTGTGAACCGATGTGGCAGTGAACACCGTTTACTTTTACGTTAGACATTTTACTTGCTTTTTCAATAATTTCAAATGCTTCGCCGTTTTCAAGTGCAACACCGAACTTTGAATCAATTTGACCTGTTTGAATAAAGCTGTGAGTATGAGCGTCAACACCGGGTTTGATTCTGAACATTATGTTCTGAACAACACCGTATTTCTTAGCAGTTTCGTTAAGTGCTTCAAGTTCATAAATATTATCAACTATGATATTACCAACTTTATTTTTAACTGCAAGCTCAATTTCATCAGCAGTTTTATTATTGCCGTGAAAATAGACTTTATCCATAGGAAAATCTGCCTTTATCGCCGTATAAAGCTCGCCGCCCGATACAACGTCAATACCCAAACCTTCTTCTTTAACAAGTCTGCAAGTGAAAAGTGAGCAGAAAGCCTTGTTTGCATAAAGGACAAGTCCGTTTCCTCCGTAATATTTATCCATCGCGTTTTTATAAACACGACAATTTTTTCTTATTAAATCCTCATCTAATACATATAGCGGAGTTCCAAACTCCTTTGCAAGTTCAACAGTATCATTTTTACCAATAACAAGATGATTTTTCTCGTTTACTGTCAAATCTTCTGATACAAACATTCTTTCTCACACCTTCCTAAAGTTTCTTAACCCTGAGTTCCGTCAGGCTCTAAATTTTCTTTGAGTTTCTTCGTTTCCTTACTTTCGTGTATAATCTTAGGTTCTTTTAAATCTGTTATACACTTCTTTGTTATGATAACGGTTTTTATACTGTCATCGGACGGCACTTCAAACATAATATCCGACATTGCCTCTTCGATAATTGAACGAAGTCCTCTCGCACCTGTATTTCTTTCAATCGCTTTATCAGCGATTGCCTCTATCGCGTCATCTTCAAATTCAAGCTTTACACCGTCAAATGCAAACAAGGCTTTATACTGCTTTATAAGTGCATTTTTCGGTTCTGTAAGAATTGTAATAAGCGTTTTTCTGTCAAGTTTATCAAGTCTTGCAAAAACAGGAAGTCTGCCTATAAATTCAGGAATCAATCCGAATTTAAGCAAATCCTGCGGTATAAGTTTACCCAGCAATTCATTGATGTTAGACTCTTTCTTACTTGAAATCTGTGCACCAAATCCCAAACCTTGCTTACCTGTTCTTGAGCCGATAATCTTTTCGATACCGTCAAAAGCACCGCCGCATATAAACAAAATATTCGTTGTATCAATCTGAATAAGTTCTTGGTGCGGATGTTTTCTTCCGCCCTGCGGAGGAACTGACGCAACAGTACCCTCAAGCACTTTCAAAAGTGCCTGTTGAACACCTTCACCGCTAACGTCACGCGTAATTGACGGATTTTCGGATTTTCGTGCAATTTTATCAATTTCGTCAATATATATAATTCCGCGTTCCGCAGCGTCAATATCGTAATCAGCCGCTTGAATAAGTTTTAACAATATATTTTCAACGTCCTCGCCGACATAGCCCGCCTCAGTAAGAGAAGTAGCGTCAGCTATGGCAAAAGGTACATTAAGTATCTTTGCAAGATTTTGTACAAGGAACGTCTTACCGCTGCCTGTCGGACCTATCATAAGTATATTACTCTTTTGAAGTTCCACATCGTCAGCCATATCAGAATGTTCTATTCTCTTGTAATGATTATATACCGCTACCGACAGAATTTTCTTTGCGTCCTCCTGTCCGACAACATATTCATCAAGAAAAGCCTTTATTTCCTTCGGCTTAGGCAGTTCAGTAGCCGTAAATCCGCCCTTATGCTCAAATTCACCGTCAAGTATACTGTTGCACATATCTATACATTCGTTACAGATATATACCCCCGGTCCCGACAAAAGCTTATCTACTTCTTGTTCAGTTTTTCCGCAGAATGAACATCTGAAATGTTTATTTTCGTCCATATATTTATACTCCTTTATTTAGAGGCTTTTACAATAACCTCGTCAATAAGGCCGTATTCCTTAGCCTCTTGAGCAGTCATAAAGTTATCACGCTCTGTATCCTCACAAAGCTTTTCGTAAGTTTGTCCCGTACGCTCTGCAAGAATTTCATTCATCTTCTTCTTTGTATTAACAAGATGATCTGTGTATATTTTAATATCAGTTGTCTGACCGCTAAGTCCGCCGCCGGCAATAAGAGGTTGATGTATCATAACCTCACTGTTCGGCAAAGCAAATCTCTTGCCTTTTTCACCGGCCGCAAGCAAGAATGCACCCATACTTGCCGCCATACCGATACAAATTGTAGATACGTCACACTTTATATACTGCATTGTGTCGTAAATTGCCATACCTGCAGTAATCGAGCCGCCCGGGCTGTCAATATAAAGCTGAATATCTTTATCAGGATCCTTTGCTTCAAGATATAAAAGCTGTGCCACAACAAGACTTGCCGTTGCGTCAGTTACCTGATCTGCCAAGAATATAATTCTGTCCTCAAGCAGTCTTGAATAAATATCGTATGAACGTTCGCCTCTGTTGGTCTGTTCAACGACCATTGGTACTAATGCCATACTATTCATCCCTTTCCGAAATTATAAAATTATTTTACCTGTGCATTGTTTACAATCATAGTGATTGTCTTTTGAATTTCAAGGTCTTTCTTAATGCTTTCCTTTTCAGCGTCACCAAGAAGTTCCTTAAGCTTGTCAAGTTCCATATTGTACTTCTTTGACATATCTACAAGTTCAAGTTCAACTTCTTCAGGACCTGCTTCAATTCCTTCAGCCTTTTGAATTGCCTCAAGAACAAGTGAACCGCTTAGCTGTTTCTTAGCCTGTTCAGTGAATTGAGCTCTTAAAGCGTCCATTGTCATACCTGTATATTGCATATACATATCAAGGTTCATACCTTGGTATGAAAGTCTTTGAGCGAAATCTCTTACACTGTTGTCGATTTGAGTTTCAACCATAGCGTCAGGAAGATCGAACTCAGCATTTTCAATAACCTTGTCGATAACTGCATTTTCAGTTTCAACCTTAGCTTTGTTTTCAGCAGCCTCTTCAAGCTTTTTACGAACGTCTGCTCTGAATTCGTCCATTGTATCAAATTCACTTACTTCACTTGCGAAATCGTCATCAAGTTCAGGAAGTTCACGTTTCTTGATTTCCTTAACCTTTACTTTAAATACTGCGTCCTTACCTGCAAGGTTTTCTGCATGATATTCTTCAGGGAAAGTAACCTTAACGTCAACATCAGCGTCAGTTTCAGCACCTACAAGCTGATCTTCAAATCCAGGAATGAATGTACCCGAACCGATTTCAAGTTCGTAGTCTTCGCCCTTGCCGCCTTCAAATGCAACATCGTCTACAAAGCCTTCAAAGTCGATAACTGCGATATCGCCGTTTTCGATTGCTCTGTCGTCAACTGTGATAAGTCTTGCATTCTTCTTTTGTGTAGCCTCGATATCCTTATCTACATCTTCATCTGTTACAGTATGGTCAATTTTTTCCACTTCTATACCTTTGTAATCGCCAAGCTTAACTTCCGGCTTAGTTGTAACAAGTGCTGTAAATACTACAGGCTCACCCTTTTTGATTTCTTCAACGTCAATTTCAGGTCTTGCAACTGATTCAACACCTGATTCCTTTAGAGCTTCGTCATAAGCCTGCGGAAGTACGCTGTTAATAGCTTCATCATAGAATACAGCCTCTGTATAATACTTTTCGATAATCTTTCTTGGAGCTTTGCCTTTTCTGTAACCAGGTACGTTAAACTTCTTTACATTCTTTTTGTACACCTGATTAATTGCCTTGTCAAAATCCTCTGCACTTACTTCAAATGTAAGTTTTACAAGGTTTTTTTCGATTTGTTCATTTTTCACTGCCATAGTGATAATATCCTCCTTCTGTGTCCTATTACAGACATATTAACATAGCGTATATTATATCACTTATTTTCTTATATTTCAATCTTTTTTTTAATTCTTTACAACTTTTTCATAATTACATAACTTTTAAATATCGTTTTAGTATATTTTTACCCATTTTCGTATAAATTACTTAACTTCGTCTAACAATCCGGCAGTAAAACCAAGCGATTTTATAAGCTGCATATCCGACATTACCGTTTCGCCTGTTGTTGTAAGCATATCGCCCGATATAGCGGCATTTGCACCGGATTCAAAACAAGATTTTCCGCCGTCGTCAAGAAGTATTCTTCCTCCTGCAAGTCTGATTGCGGCTGACGGATTTATAAATCTGAATATCGCACATATGCGACGCATATCGTCCTTTGTAAGTTTTTTATTATTTTCGTATGGTGTTCCTTTTATCGGATTTAACATATTTACGGGCATTGAACTTACACCGAGATTTCTAACCTCAAATGCCATATCAATTCTGTCCTCCATACTTTCGCCAAGTCCGGCAATACCGCCGCTGCACACAGAAAGTCCGGCTTTTTTAGCGGCTTTGATTGCATTTATTTTATCGTCATATGTATGCGTTGTACAGACGTTTGGAAAATAATTTCTTGAACTTTCAAGATTGTTGTGTACACGCGTTAAGCCTGCGTCTTTTAGTCGCTTAAACTGTTCTTCGTTCAAAAGTCCGAGTGATGCACAGACTGATATATCGCTTATTTTTCTTATTTCTTTGATAATTTCACAGACTTTGTCAACTTCACTGTCAGACAGTCTTTTTCCCGATGCGACAAGTGAAAAACGCTTAATACCCTTGTCCGCACTCTTTTTAGCCGCATTTACTACCGTTTCCTTGTCAAGCAACGGATATTCCTCAACATTGGTGCAGTGAAACGCCGATTGTGCACAATACTTGCAGTCCTCACTGCATCTTCCGCTTTTTGCATTTATTATTGTACATATGTCAAATACATTGTCACAAAACTTTTCACGAATTTCATCAGCCGCTTTACAAAGCTCATCAATCGGTGCGTCTATAAGGCTCATTGCCTCATCTTTTGTTATCATTTCTCCCGAAAATATTTTGTTCTTTAATTCTTCAATCATTTTTCTCAAAACCTTTCCTATTGTTTATGTAGGAATTATATCACTTCTTATTTATATTGTCAACTATATAAATATACTTTAGTTTACAATCAATACAAATAAATACACCGCTAAAAAGCGGTGCATTTATTTATAAATTCATATCAATTAAAATATCTCTTAAATTTTTCAATTCTTCATTTGTAAAAGTAAGACCTTTACCCATTTTTTCATGTTCCGGTGCCCAATCACGCAAATCAAATTTAGGGTTTGCACCGTTCCACGAAACTATATTAAGCTCCTTTGTCCAACCTTTACTGCTCTCGGATACCGTTCCGATATGTTCTTTTATTTCAAACTTCAATTCAGCCATTATTTCTCCTCCGATTTAGAAATACATTTTCAAATATTCTTTTGTATTGTCGACCATTTCGTCAAACAATTTTCTTGCATCACTAACCGAAATACACATATTAGGGTCAGCTGCAAATGCGTTAAATACACCGTCAAGGTCACGATTTAAAGCACAATCGACAACTTGTTCCTGTTCACCGCACACACGGCTTATAAGCGGATAAATTGTCTGCGGAATATTTCCGGCAAATACAGGATTTAACAAATTTGCTCTGAAACAAGCGTTCGTTTCTACAACCGCACCGATAGGCAAGTTAGGAATTTGACCGTAATTCGGTATATTAACATTCGTAACAAGGTCGCCAAGTCCAAGCAATGCTCTTATCTGCTGTACACCCTCTTCGCCTGTTTCCTTTAATTCAAACTTTTCTTCACCGCTGTAAAGTCTTTCACTTCTTTCAAGACGTTTCTCAAGGTCGTCTTTTCTCCACGAAACAGGAGTTAATGCAAATCCCCACTTTTCAACGGTTTCTTTGTCTTTCAAATACCAATCACCCGGACAAAATTCAGCCAAATGTCTGTCCCCTGCCGCGGCGATACTTCCGTATCTTAAAAACAAGTCAATCTTAACTTTCTCACTGCATGAGAAATACTTATTCATCCAGTTTTCATCTGACTTCTTCACAAAGCCGTTATCTTTGTATTTCTCCGCAAATTCACGGTATACAGGGAAAATATCTATATCCTTGTACTGTGCCTTTGTAAGCCAAGTAAAGTGATTTACTCCGACAACATTAACTTTAATATCCTCACGTTTTACGTCTTTTATACCTTTAATATCTTCAAGTGCATTTACAAGCAGTTTTTGTGTACCGAACACTTCGTGACAACAGCCGAACGCCTTAATTTCAGGGAACACCTTATACAAAGTCTTTACGCACATTGTCATAGGGTTTGTGTAGTTGATTACCCATGCGTCAGGACAATATTTTTTTATATTCTCTGCGATTTCTTCAAACATCGGAATTGTTCTTAACGCTCTCAAAATTCCGCCCGGACCTGCCGTATCGCCGACTGATTGATATATATTGTATTTTTCCGGTGTATGTACATCGCTTTCCATTTCATCGAATGTACCCGGTAAAATTGATATAATAACAAAATCCGCACCCTCAAGAGCCTCTTTTTCAGTTTCAACGGCTTTGTACTTCCACTGTGACTTACAGCCTTCTATATCCTTTATGCCGTTGCCTATCTTTTCGTTTTTCTTTGCCGCCTCTAAATCTATATCGTAAAGATAAACAGTACCGCACATATCCTCACACACCGCAAGGTCGCTCATAAATCCCCACGCCCAACCGCGTGAGCCGCCGCCGATATAAGCGATTTTTATATCTTCGTATTTATTGTTACCGTATTTCATTTTTCTGTCCTCCGCTTTAATTTTATGACTTAATTATACCACTGATTTTCAACTTAAACAACAACAATATTGCTCCAAATCAAAAATGTACTGCCTAAACAGTACATTTTTTGCTTAATTGTTTTTCAAATATTCGTCTACACCCTCAGCAATAGCCTTACCGATTTCATCACTTGACGACTGCAATATCGACAAGTCTGAGCTGTCGTAAAAACCGATTTCCATATAAGCAATCGGAACAGGACATTTATTGAACAATATCAAATAAGGTGTATTTATAGGTGAATTTTGCGAAAGTCCCGTTGCTGCCGCAACTTTTTGATTTATGATATTACCCATTTCATTGGACTTTTCGACAAAGTCACTGCCTATAAATTTCTGTTCGTAATCCGTACCCAAAGCTATGTATGAAGTTCCACGACCGCCTCCTGCATTTGAGTGGATACAAACATATGCCGCCGCATCGGGATTTGACGTTGTATCATTATTAGGGAAACAATACGATACACGCTTGTCCATTGACGGATTTTGTTCGTTTGACGTTCTCGTCATACGAACTTCATAACCCATTTGTTCAAGATACTTTTGTGTTGCCAAGGCATTGTCAAGATTGATTTGCGGTTCTGTATCTCTGTCGGCATTACCCATTGAATACCAACACGACGCGTTTTCAGGCGACAAGCCTGTACAACCGCTACCGTGACAATTTTCGCCGAATGTACCGTTTTTATAGTGTCGCCATTCGCCCCAATTACCTTTTGACTCGTTATATTCATAACCTTCGGCTGTTTTTTCGTCAGATGTCATTTCAGATGATGACTTACCGTGTCCTGCGTCAAGTACGATTACCTTTTTACCTGCTCCGGATTGACTTTGACCCACTGTAACATCATCTATCCCCAACGCATCAGCCGCCGTCTTTACTGCATTACTTTCACCTGTTGCACCGTCACCGTCACTTTTAACTTCTTCTGTCGACTGCGGTGCAAACGTAGGCATTTGCATTTCCGCAAGTTTGGTTTCGGTATCAAGGCGTTGCTTTTCCATATTACTTTTTTGTATATTCACTCCGCATATTACAGCTATACAAAAAACTATCGACACCGCCAAAAACACTGCCGCCCCTCTTAAACAGACTTTAAGTCTTTTATCACTCATAATCATCCCTGCGTCCTTTCTTTGTAAGACGTTTATCTCTGTACATTTCCGCGTCGGCTCTTGCGACAAGATTTTCAAAAGTCGTATCACCCTCCGTATACAACGATACACCCTTTGCAAAATCCAAATTCACATTATTTTCTTCATTGTATTTTACTCTGCACTTCTCAATGCGTTTAAGCACTTTTTCTATGCCGTCATCGGTAATGTCGTGAATCAACACTACAAATTCATCGCCGCCGATTCTGTATATCTTACCGTCTTTTCCGACTGCCTCACGAAGTACTGTCGCAATACCTCTTATAAGAACATCTCCGGCACTGTGTCCCATTGTATCGTTAGCACGTTTAAGATTGTTTAAATCAATAGATATACAAGCCGGTCTGTTGTTGCCGATACATTCGTTTATATCGTTTTCAAAAGACAGCCTGTTGTTAAGCTCGGTAAGTCCGTCCGTAAATGCAAGATGTTCGTAAACCTCCGCTTTAAGGTGACTTCTGCTTTTTGCCAGATACTGTCGTATCGTCCGTGTTACCTGCATTAATACAAATATATACAAACCCATTGAGAAGAAATATATCGTTTTGTCATCGCTGATCCGATACAATCTCACTATATCAATAATACTTCCTACAATCGGGAACATAATTGATATCAACATATATTGTATACTCTTCTTTTTGTGAAAAATAATCATTGTTGATAAAATCAATATCCCGAATAAGCCGATAAGAATATGCGTTACAAACAACATCATCTTATAATCGATTTTTAATACAAAATTCAAAAACGTCTGTACGAGCACATTCAAAACAAATATGCATGACATTGAGGTATACAATTTTTTAATAACGCCATCCACGTTAGTTTGTATAAATAACGATACAGCTACACTGATAAGCATTAATGACGTAAATTCAAAATAATACGGCAGATACCCGTTAGGTGCAATAATATGCGACACTTTAAACTGACAGGCAAGATATATTCCGCATATCACGGAAATCATACCAAGGTAAAACATTTTACTGCTCTCGTCATCCTCATACTCACTGCACCGTATTATTATTGCCAACAGCAAGAGTACAAAACCGAATATTATAATTAATACAGCTGTAATAACTTCCGACTGCTCGGATTTTAATATATGCCATACTATATCCGACCTGGTGCCTATCATCATAGGCGCAACGGAATACTGTATATGATCTCCCAAAAGAGGTCGTATTTCCAATTTTATCGTTTTTTCATTTAAATCTTTTCCGATTCTGACAATTCTAATCTGTGTACCCATAGTTTTTGAAAAACCGTTTTGAGGAGTGGTCAAATCAAAAAGCTTTGTGTCATCCACATAAACGGTATAATCAAAATACCTCGACATAACCATTAAATACTGCGAATCATCAAACACATTCGCTTTGTCAATCTTCTTCGTCAATACAATCGGTTCTCCCGTATATTTAAACCCATAAGGTAAAATCACTTTTGAATTATCTTTTTCAACGGTCCACGTCTTCAAAGTTGCAAATTCATCTTCCGAAAGTATTTCGCATTTGTACATATCTCCTTTTAGATACACAAACAAACCTATAAAACAAATAATAAACACAAGAATCAGAAACATATATTTACTGTTGAATTTTCTTAGCTTATTCATAGTTTTCATTCCATTCTATCATATTAGATAAAACCGTCATATTAGATAAAACCGTTTCGGTTTTGTCTACTTTAAACACTCAAAAATTACATCGTAAGATACGATTTTGGGAGCTGTCGGCATTATGTCGACAGTCTCTCTATATGTATTAATTTTATTTTACCATTTTCTATTGGGAATTTCAAGAGAAAAACTGTGTATTTTTAAAAACGCATTAAAAAAACAGACAAAATCGCAAGAATTTTGTCTGTTTTCGCATGTTACTTATTTCATCAAGAATTTATCCACTGCATCAGCCGCCTGTCTGCCCTCTCTGATTGCCCATACAACAAGACTCTGACCTCTGCGACAGTCACCTGCTGCAAACACGCCTCTAAGACTTGTCTTGTGATCCTCTTCCTTGGCAAGAATGTTGCTTCTTCCGTCAACATCAAGAGTAAGCTGTTTTAAAAGTTCCTGTTCAGGTCCTAAAAATCCCATTGCAATAAGAACAAGTTCGCAAGGTCTTACCTGTTCAGTACCCTTAACAGGAACAGGAGCACCTGTTGACCAATCAACCTCAACGGTATGAACAGCCTTTACATTGCCCATATCGTCGCCCTCGATTTTTGTAACCGTTGTAAGATACTCTCTTGGGTCTTTGCCGTAAAGCTCGATAGCCTCCTCCTGACCGTAATCGGTCTTTTTGATTCTCGGCCACTCCGGCCACGGATTATTCGGCATTCTTTCCTCTGAAAGTTCAGGCATAATTTCAAGCTGTGTAACGCTTTTGCAGCCATGTCTGATTGATGTACCCACGCAGTCTGTACCCGTATCACCACCGCCGACAACAATTACGTTTTTGCCTTCGGCACTTATGAACATTCTGTCCTCAAGATTTGAGTCAAGCAAACTCTTTGTATTAGCCTTTAGGAAATCAACCGCATAATGTACACCCTTTAAGTCCGCACCTTCGCAAGTAAGCATTCTCGGTTTTGTCGAACCTGTGCAAAGTACAACCGCGTCAAATTCATTTACAAGTTTAACAGCCGGATAATTTTTACCGATTTCGGTGTCAAGTTTAAATACAACGCCCTCTTTTTCCATAAGTTCAACTCTGCGGTTTACGACTTTCTTGTCAAGTTTCATATTCGGAATACCGTACATCAAAAGTCCGCCCGCTCTGTCGGCTCGTTCAAATACAGTAACTCTGTGACCCATTTGATTAAGCTGGTCTGCGCAAGCCAATCCCGACGGACCGCTGCCGACTACCGCAACACGTTTTTCAGTTGACTTTTCAGGTAATCTCGGCTTTACTTTATTCTCCGCAAACATTGTATCTATAATATGGCACTCAATATTTCTAATCGTAACGGCAGGGTCGTGCATACCGAGTGTACAAGAGCCCTCGCAAAGTGCCGGACATACTCTGCCTGTAAATTCAGGGAAGTTGTTTGTAAGCGAAAGACGTCTGTATGCCTCGTCCATATCACCTCTGTATACAAGGTCGTTCCATTCCGGTATAAGGTTATTTAAAGGACAGCCGATTGACGTTCTTCCGATTTGCTTACCTGTGTGACAAAACGGTACACCGCAGTCCATACATCTTGCACCTTGAAGCTGCAGCTGAGCAAGGTCAAAATGTGTATGGAATTCGTCCCAATCTTTCATTCTTTCCTTTGGAGGTCTGTCCTTAGGAAGTTGTCTTTGATATTCTAAAAATCCTGTTGGTTTTCCCATGATTTTAAATCCTTTCTGTAAGAGTTACCGTTCGGACTGTATAAGCCCGAACGATATATCAAACTTATTACGCTATTTCTACTTTTTTGCCCGTTACATTTTCAAATGCAATAAGCATTGCCTCATCTCTGTCTGTTCCCTTTTCAAGTTCTTCATCAAGAACAGTTATAACTTTCTTATAGTCGTTCGGAATTACCTTAACAAAATTCTTTACTTCTTCCGACCAGTTATTAAGCATATTTTCCGCAACGTCACTGCCCGTATATTTAACGTGATTTTCAAGCATTTCCTTTAGCTTTGCAATATCCTTGTCTGACAATGTTTCAAGTCCCACAAGTTCCTTGTTACAGTTTTTGTCAAGTGAACCGTCCTTGTTATATACATATGCAATACCGCCGGACATACCTGCCGCAAAGTTTCTGCCTGTCTTACCGATTACGGCAACGCAACCGCCTGTCATATATTCACAGCCATGGTCGCCGATACCCTCGACAACCGCAGTCATACCCGAATTTCTTACGCAGAAACGTTCGCCTGCCGTACCTCTGATATATGCCTCACCTTTAATAGCACCGTAGAATGCAACATTACCGATAATAACGTTTTCACTCGGAACAAATTTAGCCTCTTTACGCGGTACAACAATTATCTTACCGCCGGAAAGACCTTTACCGATATAGTCGTTACTGTCACCCTCAAGTTTCATTGTAACGCCCGGTGCCAAGAATGCACCGAAACTCTGACCTGCACTTCCGACAAAGTTCAATTTAATGCTGTCTTCAGGAAGTCCTTCCTCTCCGTGTGCTCTTGCGATTTCAGATGAAAGAATTGTACCTGTTACACGATTGATATTTGTGATTTCAAGTTTTGCCTCAATCTTCTTACCGTCTTTAATCGCCGGTTCGCAAAGTTTCAATAATGTGTTCATATCAAGAGTTTTGTAAAGCTCGTGATCCTGCATTTCATTATGGTATCTCTCATAATCGTTTGAACAGATTTTCGGTTGATACAATAGTGATGACAAATCTACTTCTTTTGCTTTCCAGTTACCCGAAACAGTCTTTTGGCTGAGTCTTTCAACGTGACCAATCATTTCGTCAACAGTCTTAACACCGATTTTAGCCATCCACTCTCTCAAATCCTGTGCGATAAAACGCATAAAGTTCTCAACAAATTCAGGCTTACCGCAGAAACGCTTTCTCAATTTAGGATTTTGTGTGGCAACACCGACAGGACAAGTATCAAGGTTACATACTCTCATCATTACACAACCGATTGAGATTAGCGGACCTGTCGCAAAACCAAATTCCTCTGCTCCCAAAAGTGCCGCTACCGCAACGTCACGACCTGTCAAAAGTTTACCGTCTGTTTCGATTACAACTCTGTTTCTTAGATTGTTCATCAAAAGTGCCTGATGTGTTTCAGCAACGCCAAGTTCCCAAGGCAAACCTGCGTGACGTACACTTGTCTTTGGTGCGGCACCTGTACCGCCGTCATAGCCCGATACCAAAATAACATCTGCTCTGCCCTTTGCAACACCGACTGCAATAGTACCGACACCTGCTTCAGAAACAAGTTTAACTGTTACTCTTGCGTCACGGTTTGCATTTTTAAGGTCATGAATTAGCTGTGCCAAATCTTCGATTGAATATATATCGTGATGCGGAGGTGGCGAAATCAAGCCAACACCCGGAGTTGAATGTCTTGCCTTTGCAATCCAAGGATATACTTTACCTCCCGGAAGATGTCCGCCCTCACCCGGTTTAGCACCTTGTGCCATTTTAATCTGAATTTCTTTTGCATTCTGCAAATAGTGAATATGAACACCGAAACGTCCCGATGCAACTTGCTTAATAGCACTGCTGCGGCTGTCACCGTTTTCATCAGGAATATATCTTTCAGGGTTTTCACCGCCCTCACCGCTGTTTGACTTACCGCCAAGTCTGTTCATGGCGATTGCAAGACATTCGTGTGCTTCCTGTGAAATTGAACCGTATGACATAGCACCGGTCTTGAAACGCTTAACAATGCTTTCCACGCTTTCAACCTGATCTATTGCGATTGGCTTATCAATCGTCTTAATATCAAGCATACCGCGAATTGTGCATTGATGTTGCTGATGTTCGTCCATTTCCTTTGCATATTCTTTATAAAGCTTGTAGTTACCTGTACGACAAGCCATTTGTAATTTGTAGATTGACTCAGGGTTGAACATATGGTATTCGCCCTTTGCTCTCCACTTATAGTCACCGCCTGTTTTAAGTGCCTTTTTACCGTTTACTTTATCAAAAGCCTCTGCGTGTCTTAAAAGCACTTCCTTTTGGATATGCTCAATACCCATACCGCCTATTCTTGTTGTTGTACCTGTAAAGTATTTGTTTACAACGCTTTCCGATATACCAAGTGCTTCAAATATCTGTGCGCCTTGATATGACTGAATTGTTGAGATACCCATTTTAGACATAATCTTAACAATGCCCTTTGTACAAGCCTTGTTAAATCTCTTTACGCCGTCCTCATATGAATATTCAAGAAGTTTTTCGTCCGAAAGCTCCTTAATAGCCTCATATGCCATATACGGATTGATACCGTTTACGCCGTAACCTACAAGACATGCGAAATGGTGTACTTCTCTCGGCTCACCCGATTCAAGAACGATAGATACTTTCATTCTTGTACCTTTTCTGATAAGGTGATGATGAAGTCCGGATGCAACAAGAAGTGCAGGAATAGGTGCTTTATCCTTATCTACTCCCTTATCCGAAAGTATGATTATGTTGTATCCGTTTTCGATTGCTATATCAGCCGCCTCGAATATTGTATCCATAGCGGTTTCCATATCGTTTTCCTGTTTTACGTTAAACAATGACGGAATTGTTATTGACTTAAATCCTTCAAGGTCAATGTTTCTTAATTTTTCAAGTTCTTCGTTTGTTAAAATAGGGCTCAATGCTCTGACCTTACGACAGTTCAATTCAGATGATGTCAAAAGGTTTTGTTCACAACCGAAAAGTGTGTATGTTGAAGTAACAATCTGCTCACGAATTGCGTCAATAGGAGGGTTTGTTACCTGTGCAAACAGTTGTTTGAAGTAGTTATACAAAAGCTGCGGTTTTTCCGACAATACCGCAAGCGGAATATCCGCACCCATTGCACCGATTGGATCGTCAGCCTTTTCAACGATTGATTTAATCGTTGTGTTTACGTCCTCCCAAGTATAGCCGAATGCCTTTTGACGTGTAAGCAATGAAAGTTTGTCCACACTGTTTTCGCGATTTACAAACATATTTTCAAGAACGATAAAGTTCTTCAAAAGCAAATGTTCGTTGACATTGCCTTTTGCGTCGTCCTTTAATTTATGCACCAAATCGTGCCATGTGTCGCCCTTTTTATCTGTATTAAGAGGAAGATTGTCAAGCTCAACAAGGGTTTTCTTTACCCACTCTGCATATGGCTTGTGAAGTGCCTCTTCCTTTTTGATTTCTTCGTCTGAAATAATCTTGCCCTTTTCTGTATCGATAAGGAGCATTTTACCCGGATGCAAACGTTCTTTCTTTATAATAGTAGACTCGTCAACATCTGTTACACCGACTTCCGATGAAAGAATAATCATATCGTCAGAGGTCAAGTAGTAACGAGCAGGTCTCAGACCGTTTCTGTCAAGCGTTGCACCGACATAACGTCCGTCTGTAAATGCAACAGCCGCAGGACCGTCCCAAGGCTCTGTGATACATGAGTGATACTCATAAAATGCTTTCATTGCAGGGTCCATATCCGCATTATTTTCCCAAGGTTCAGGAATTGTCATCATTACGGCTCTCGGAAGTGAGAATCCCGAAAGATGTAGGAACTGCAAATAGTTATCAAGCATTGCGGAGTCAGAACCGTCCTCATTGATAACAGGCAAAATCTTGTCCATATCACCCTCAAATTCAGGTGTTGCGAACATTCTTTCTCTTGCCTTAACCCAGTTTACATTACCGCGGATAGTGTTAATTTCGCCGTTATGGATAATGTATCTGTTCGGATGTGCTCTTTCCCAAGACGGAAATGTGTTGGTTGAGAAACGTGAGTGCACAAGTGCGATTGCCGTTTCCATATCCACATCTTTAAGGTCAAGGTAAAATTCATTAACTTGGTCAGGTGTAAGCATACCTTTATATACAACCGTTCTTGCAGATAGTGATGCGAAATAGAAATAGTTGTCAAGACCGCTCTTTCTGATTTCCTTTTCTGCAAGCTTGCCGATAATATAAAGCTTTCTTTCAAATGAATCTGCATCAAGGCTTTCGTCACCTTTGCCGATAAACACCTGCACGATATGCGGCATTGCCTCTCTGGCACTGTTACCGATACATACGTCATAAACAGGCACTTCTCTTATACCGAGAAGTTTCTGCTTTTCACCGTCAATAATCTTTGTAAGTCTTTCAAGACTTTCTTCTCTTGTATCCTTATCCGGCGATAAAAACAGCATACCAACGCCGTAATCACCCTTTTTAGGTAACTTAATTCCTTCATTTTTACAAACCTTTTTCATGAAGGCATGAGGCATTTGAATTAAAATACCGGCACCGTCACCTGTATCAGGCTCACTGCCGACACCGCCTCTGTGTGCAAGGTTTTTCAATATCTGAATTGCCTGATTAATAATGCCGTGAGAAGTTTTTCCTTTAATATTTGCAATAAAACCGATTCCGCAGGCATCATGCTCAAATTGCGGGTCATAAAGGCCCTGTTTTTCGGGTAATCCATTATACTCCATTTTTTTCAATCCTTTCGCTGTATTCCGCCGAACAAAAAAGACGTTTCAATCAGAACATACCAATCCATAAATTGATATGTACCGATCGAAACGCCTTTGTTTCGTCAAAAAATTATTTTGTTATCCTGTGTAAACTTATTATAGCACATTATTTTTATTTTGTCTACTAAATATTTTACAAAATTGCTTTGATTTTTTCCATTGCTTTTATGGTATTTTCCTTAGTTGAGAATGCTGTAAATCTTACATATCCCTCACCGCTCGGTCCAAAACCCGAACCCGGTGTTGTTACAACGCCTGTTTCTTCAAGTAATTTATCAAAGAAATCCCATGATTTCATACCGTTCGGTGTCTTTGCCCAGATGTACGGAGCATTCACACCGCCGTAAACCGTAAAGCCTGCCTCTGTAAGCGATTCGCGGATAATTTTCGCATTTTCAAGATAATATGCAACAGCCTCTCTTGTCTGTTTATATCCCTCGTCTGTATAAACAGCCTCTGCCGCACGTTGAATTACATATGGTACACCGTTAAACTTTGTGCATTGACGTCTGTTCCACAATCCGTTAAGTTCAACTCCGTCAACCTTTAATTCGTGCGGTACAACAGTGTATGCACATCTTGTACCCGTAAATCCAGCTGTCTTTGAAAAGCTTCTGAATTCAATCGCAACTTCTTTTGCACCCTCAATTTCATAAATGCTGTGCGGTACGTCAGGGTCTGTAATAAATGCCTCATACGCACTGTCGTAAAGAATAACCGCATCATTCTTCTTTGCATATTCAACCCACGGTTTAAGCTGTTCTCTTGTTGCCGCAACACCGATTGGGTTATTTGGGAAACAAAGATAAATTATATCAACCTTTTCTTCCGGAAGTTGTGGCATAAATCCGTTTTCTTCCTTGCAAGGCATATATACAAGATTATTCCATTTACCGTCTGTAAAGTCACCCGCTCTGCCTGCCATAGCATTCGTATCAACGTATACCGGATAAACAGGGTCACACACTGCAACTTTATTGTCAACAGAGAAAATATCACCAATATTTCCGCAGTCTGATTTTGCACCGTCTGAAACGAATATTTCATCAGCCTTTACGTCAATACCTCTTGCCGCATAATCCTTTTCAACAATCTTGTTTCTCAAGAAATCATAACCTTGCTCAGGACCGTAGCCGTGAAATCCCTCTGCCGTACCCATTTCGTCAACTGCCTTGTGCATTGCCTCAATTACCGCAGGAGCCAACGGCTTTGTAACGTCGCCTATGCTCATCTTGATAACTTCTTTGTCTGGATTTGCCTCTGTATATGCAGCCGCCTTTTTTGCGACTGTTGAGAATAAGTAACTTCCCGGTAGTTTTAAATAATTGTCATTTACCTTTGCCATTTTTATTTGTTCCTTTCTGTTCTATGTTCAAATTTATCAGTTTGGAGCTGTCGACATTTTGTCGACAAGCTCTTATATAGTTATTGTTCCGTCAAATACAAACTTTGCCGGACCTGTCATATATACTTTATTTTCATTTTTATCCCACTTAATATGAAGTGTACCGCCCAAAAGTACAAGATCAGCCTCATCATCAACAAGACCGTTTAAATTTGCCGCAACCATTGTTGCACAAGCACCTGTACCGCAGGCAAGTGTTTCACCTGCACCGCGTTCCCAAACACGCATTTTTATAGTGTTTCTGTCAACTATCTGTGCAAATTCTGTATTGATTTTCTTTGGGAACAATTTATGCGTTTCAAACTTAGGACCGATTTTTTCTATTTCAAGACTGTCCGTATCATCAATAAATGTAACCGCATGAGGATTACCCATTGACACGCCTGTAACCTTATAAACCTTTCCGTCAACTTCAACATCTTCACTTATAAATCTGTCAAGATTTGAGTCAATCGGAATATTTTTCGGAACAAGTTCCGGACTGCCCATATTTACGCGAACAGTCTGCACTTCTCCGTCTTTAACATTTAGGTCAAGAATTTTTATACCCGCCAACGTTTCAAGAGTAATCTGTGTCTTGTCTGTAAGACCTCTGTCGTACACATACTTACCTACACAACGCGTTGCGTTTCCGCACATTTCAGCTTGTGAGCCGTCACTGTTGTACATATCCATTCTGAAATCAGCCACATCAGACGGGCATATCAAAACAAGTCCGTCCGAACCGATACCGAAATGTCTGTCACTTACAGCTTTAGCCGTTTCGTTTATATTCTCGACTTTTTCCTCAAAACAATTTACATATATGTAATCGTTTCCTGCACCATGCATTTTTGAAAACTTAAATGTCTGCATTTACTTCATCTCCATTAAATATTTAAAATCATTCTTGCCGTATCAATAAACTTCGCACCTGTATCCATACTTCTTTTTTGTATAAATCGATGTGCCTGTTCCTCCGACATTCTGTGTATTTCCATAAGATATGCTTTTGCATCACGAATTATCTTTTCTTCTTCCGGTGTACGTTTTGCTCTGTGCTTTCTTCTTTCGATAATTCCGACAAAAGTTTCTACGGAATTTATTAAAAGCTGTCTGTTCAAAGGAAGTGTTACAACAAAAATATCTTGATTATATATACTGCTCTGCCTTTCGGCTTTGACTATGCTCATAAGTTTCTGACCTTCCATAAGGTCGTCATAAACATCATCGACAGTTCCGTCAGGAAGTTTATATCCCATAATTATAAGCACTTCGTCCATATCGGCTACAGTTCTTAAAAGTTCTGCTTTTGAGTGACAAACCGTGTAAACATCATAGCCACTGCCGTCAAGCATCATTTTTATTTTGTTGGCTGTTTCGTCTTTTGAAAAAGCCAATACTACTCTGTCCACCGCCGTCCCTCCTTTTTAGGAAATTGTTTTTAATTAATAAGCAATTAAATATTTTTCAATTTCCCACTGATTTATGGTACGACGATATTCTCCGTATTCTTCTTCCTTAGCTTCAAAATAGCTTGACGCGAATTTATCACCAAGCAATTCGCTGATAAATTCGGACTTTCTTGCAATTTTAATCGCCTCGTTAAGACTTATCGGCAAGCTCTTGACTCCGAGTGCCTCACGTTCTTTATCCGAAAGATTGTAGATATTAACGTCAATACTCGGCGGAAGTGTTTCATTATCTTTTATGCCCTTCAAACCGGCTTTAAGGCAAGCCGCAAGTGCAAGATACGGATTAGCTGTCGGATCGGGTGAACGAAGTTCAATTCTTGCGTCACCTGGCTTTTTCGATGACGGTACTCTTACAAGCAAACTTCTGTTGCTTTCCGACCAAGAAATATAGCAAGGTGCCTCATATCCCGGTATAAATCTCTTATATGAATTTACCGTTGGATTTGTAAAGCACGCCATATCCGGTGTATATTTTAATAATCCTGCCGTAAATTTATGTGCCGTATCGGAAAGCTTTGACGGATCATTTTCATTATAGAAAACATTTTTACCGTCCTTTTCAAGCGACATTGTAAGGTGCATTCCGCTACCGCTTACTCCCGCAATCGGTTTCGGCATAAATGTTGCGTGAAGTCCGTTACGTTTTGCAATAGTTTTTACAACCGTTCTGAATGTAACAATTCTGTCCGCGGTTTTTAATGCGTCGTCATATCTGAATGTAATCTCGTGCTGACCAGGTGCCATTTCGTGATGTGACGCCTCGATTTTATATCCCATATCTTCAAGAGTAAGACATATTTCACGGCGGCAGTTTTCGCCGTTATCAAGCGGTGCTAAGTCAAAATAACCCGCATTGTCATGCGGTTCTGTCGTAGGATTACCGCGTTCGTCCGTGTTAAACAGGAAGAATTCACATTCAGGTCCCACATTAAATTTGTAACCCATTTCTTCCGCTTCTTTAACAACCGTTTGCAGAATGTATCTCGGGTCACTTTCAAGACGTGTACCGTCAGGCTTATAAACATCGCATATAAGTCTTGCGACCTTTCCTTGATGCGGTCGCCACGGGAAAATTTCAAATGTGTCAAAGTCGGGATGTAAATATAAATCACTTTCCTCAACACCGACAAATCCCATAATTGACGAACCGTCAAACATACAAAGATTATCAAGTGCGTCCTCAAGTCTTGAAGTCGTAATCGCAAGATTACGCATTGTTCCAAGCATATCCGTAAATTGCAGACGAATAAATCTTACGTCCTCTTCTTCGACCAAATCGAAAATATCTTGTTTTGTCAACATAACGAACTTTCCTTTCTAATTTCAATACTATATAATATATAAATCGTCCTAATATGCAAAAAAGGTGCTTCTATCCTATGAGGACGAAACACCTTTGCTCGTTGTAAATATTGTAACACACCTAAAAAAGTTTGTCAAGACTAATTTTAATTTAATTCTACGCACAGAGCAATATGCAAAATGCTAAATTATATTCATTTATTTGTGCAATTTCTACATAATGCTTGTACTTGCTTTGTGTTTTTATTGACTTTTTGTATAATCAGTTATATAATATATTATATAAAAAGTTATTTTTAGGAGATGGTATCATGAAAAATATAAAAAAATTTATATGCTTGCTTATAGTGACAGTACTTATAACGCCGTCAATCGCAATAGCGGAGGACACTTACAGCGGATATTTTAATAATGAAGAAATTACAATGTTCGCCGATACTTCGGTTAAAATTTCCGAAAACGAAAAATCAGCGGTTGAAGATATTATTTCAGACTTAAATAACCTAAAAACGGAATCCGATATTCAAAAATACAACATTCCTTTGGGTAACATTCAAGAACTTATTGATTCTTTACCTAAAGCAATACAATATGAGCATCCCGAATTATTTTATGTCAATTTACGTCAATTTTCTTATAAAACAGCAGACGGTCAGACAATTTCGGAAATAATGATCAAAGACCCTTTCACTATGGAAAAAGACGAAATAAAGGAAGCTCAAAAATTGATTGATGCCGAATGCACTGAAATTGTATCATCTGTTCCGAAAGACGCAACAGAGCTTGAAAAAGTGCTTTTTGTTCATGATTATATCACATCTCATTATGAATATGATATGTCTTATCAAAACCGCAATCTTTACACGGCAGTAAGAGATAAGAAATGCGTTTGCCAAGGATATTCATATTTATTTATGTACATCATGAATAAATATTTTGAAATAGAATGTACAACAGTTCCGAGCGATGCGTGCAATCATATATGGAACAAAGTAAAAGTAGACGGTAAATGGTACAACTTAGATTTAACTTCAGATGACCCTACACCGAATTTATCATCGCTTGCAAATCACACATATTTTCTTTTGAGCGATGAAGAATTGAAAGCTGTTTCAGCCTCTTCGGTATCAAATTCAAACGGCGGATTATATGTTGAAGAACAAGATATTCACCGCACTTGGAACGTAAACACTTGGTATGGTGAACCGGTTATAACAGCAGAAGACGACACTTATAAAGATTCAATTATTCATAACGTATCAGGACCTGTAAGTTTTATAGATGAAAAAATCTATTGTTTCAATGATAAAAATGAGCTTTCCGCTTTAGATTTATCGACAAATACTTTTACACCAGTTTATAAAGATACTTCAAAATATTATTGGTGCGTATACGGTGATAATAAATCTGCATATTCATCACATTTTAATGTTACTGTTGCTTATAGCGGAAAATTGTATTTTAACTCACCGAATAAAGTTTTTGAATTTGACACAAAAACAAATACAGCAAAAGAAATATATGAATATACGGAAATTCCCGACATTTCAAAAACATATTTGTTTGGTCTCACAGTCAAAGACGGTAATTTGTGTGCCGAGTATACTACAAATTTAATGAACGGAGTTGAATCATTTATAACAATTATAGCTGCCCCTAAACCAACCGAAACACCGATTGTTACAGAAACACCGACTGTCACAGCATCACCTGTTCCTACAGAATCACCGACTGTTACAGAATCACCTGTTCCTACAGAAACACCGACCGTTACGGAAGTACCGAAACCTGTTATAGCATACGAATCAAAAATCACACCTAAAGATGACGGAACTTATACTATATCTGTTGACAAAAAAATCGAAACAACAGATACACCTATTTTATACGTAGCCGAATTTGACGAAAATAACATTCTTATAGGCTTAAAAGCTGTTCCGTACACAGAACCTGTTTCTATAAGTGCACACGATGATTCACAAATGCTGAAAGCATTCGTATGGAACATAGGAAGTCAACCGATTTCACTTGTATCTCAAATCGTTTTGACAAAACCGGTTGCGTCACCGACACCGACAGATGTTCCTACAGTTACAGGTACACCGACCGCAACCGATACACCAATTGCAACTGTCACACCTGTTTCAACAGACACACCGACTGCAACAACACCGGCAGACAGACGCTAAAATATAAAAAACGCACTCTTTACAGAGTGCGTTTTTCTATGGCATTTCTCCTCTTATACGTTCTATTGCTTTTTTCTCAATTCTTGAAATCTGCACCTGCGACACTCCGATTATCTTGGCAATCTCAGATTGTGTTTTGCCTCTGAAATATCTAAGCAGAATTATTTCTTTTTCACGTTCTGTAAGACGGCTCAAAATATCGTCAATCATAACTTTATTTATAACTCCGTCCTCAATTTCTTCACCGGTAATTGTATCAAGCAAGCGAATTTCTTTATCGCCGTTATCGTAAACACTTTCATAAATACTTTCGGGCGGTGTTGCCGCCTCGAACGCCTCGATAAGACTTTCGGCATCAATTCCGCTTTCTTTTGAAATTTCGTTTATTGTCGGCTGTCTGTTCAGTTTGCGTCTTAACAGTTCTTCACACCGCCAGCCTTTCATTGCATTTTCCTTTAACGTTCTGCTTATTTTAACGGCACCGTCATCACGCAAAAAACGTTTTATTTCACCTGTTATCATCGGTACTGCGTATGTAGAAAATTGCACGTTAAATTCGGGATTGAATTTCTTTACGGCCTTTATAAGTCCTATCGCACCGATTTGCGTCAAATCTTCCGCATCATATCCGCGATTTAAAAATCGTCTTGCAATACTGTATACAAGGCCCATATTTTCTTCCACCATTCTGTTTTCTGCCTGCTTGTCCCCCTCTCGCACGCGTTCAATCAAAGCAGTATTATCTCGCATAACACATCACCTACTTTAATTTTTTTGTCATAGTAATGCGTGTGCCTTTTCCTACTTCACTTTGAACTTCGATACTGTCCATAAACGTTTCCATTATCGTAAAACCCATTCCGCTGCGTTCCATTTCGGGTTTACCTGTGAAAAGCGGTTCTCTCGCTCTTGAAATATCCGGTATTCCCACTCCGTCATCCGATACGGAAAAAGTCACCGTATCGTCCTCTATACTTCCGGACATCGTTACAATTCCGTCTTTTTCATCATAGCCGTGAATTATCGCATTTGTAACCGCCTCCGAAACAGCCGTTTTTATTTCTGAAATTTGGTCTACTGTCGGATCAAGTTCAAGCACAAATGCCGCCGCAACCGTCCTTGCAAATCTTTCGTTATCGCTTTTGTTCGGAAATTTTATTTCCATAATGTTACTGTACATCAATGCCCGCCTCCTTTACACCGTTTTCAAGGTTGTCGGCTACCGTTACGATACTCTTTATACCCGACATTTCAATCAGTCTGTTCACCTCATCAGACGCACCGTATATGATAACCTTTCCGCCGAGTGCCGTAACCGTCTTGTATCGTCCCATAATAACACCGATACCAGACGAGTCCATAAAAGTCACATTTTCAAAATTAAACGCGACATTAACCGCCCCCGTTCTGCCAAGTTCCCTGTCCGCATTTTCTCTTACTGACGACGCTTTATGCTGGTCAAGTTCGCCGAAAATTTTTATAATCAGCAATCTGTACCTGCCCATTAACATTAACTCCATATTTTCTTCCTCCTGTATATAAATGTTATCTTTTTATATTTCTATTATTTGTAATAAATTTCCTTTGTTAAATTTTGATAACCTTTGTCGAAAACACTTTTTATTATTTTTGAACTGTGATATAATAAAACAGACATAAGAAATGAGGTTACATTTATGAAAAGTGAATGGAATAAACTTGACAATGCCGCCAAGATATTTCCGGCGGCGCAGTCCAAAAAAGATACGCAGGTATTCAGATTTTCCTGCGAATTATACAAAACAGTAAACAAAGACCTTTTGCAAAAAGCCACTGAAGATACATTGGAGGAATTTGATATTTTCAAAAGTATATTAAGGCGTGGACTTTTTTGGTATTACCTTGAGGAATCGGATATAAAACCGATTGTACGCGAAGAATATAAAATCCCATGTTCGCTTATATACCAGAGGAACAATCACAAGCTTTTATTTGAAGTGACTTACTACAGAAACAGAATAAATCTCGAAGTTTTTCACGTTTTGACAGACGGCACAGGTGCGATGAATTTTCTTAAAACACTTGTATCAAACTACCTTGCACTTGCGGAAAATACCGCGGACAGTGGGGTTGATTATGACGCATCAAGCACGCAAAAAAGTGACGACAGTTTTTCAAAATACTATTCCGGCAAAATTTCTTCAAAGCAAGAAAATAACCCTGTTGCATACAAAATTGTAGGACGCAAATATCCCGATGACAAATTAAAAGTCATAAACGGTATGGTTGACGTGAAGAAAGTACTTGAAGAATCTCACAAATACAATTCAACTTTAACTGCGTTTCTGTCTGCGGTACTTGTAAAATCCATTATAGACGAAATGCCTGTGCGTTCAAAAGGCAAGAAACCGATTACAATACTTATACCGGTAAATCTTCGCAACTTCTTCCCATCCGTTTCGGCAAGAAACTTTTTCTGTCTGACATACATTCAGTATGACATAAAAAAGCACGGTGAGGATTTTGAAACAATGGTTGACGTTATAAACACTCAACTAAAAAGCAAGCTGAAAGCCGAAAAACTTCTCGGCACTATCGACACATATTCAGCTGTTGAACACAATGTCATAACAAGAATTGTACCGCTTGTCGTGAAAGATTTCTTTTTGAGAATAGCATACAGAATGTCGGGCAGAGCCGTCACGGCAACTTTTTCAAATATAGGAATAGTTAAAATGCCCGAAAATATGAATAAGTTTATAAAATGCTTTGATGTATATATCAGCACCGACAAACTTCAATTATGTTCTTGCTCGTTTGACGGTAAGCTGACTTTGGGATTTACTTCTCAATTCATCAGCTCGGATATCGAAATGAGATTTTTCCGTGAATTGACTTCAAGGGGTATTGACGTTGAACTGACTTCCAACATACACGACGATGAAAGGAATGATTAAATGAAACATTGTGATAAATGTAAAATTGATGTGCGTGGTGAATTTGAGCGTTGTCCGCTGTGCCAAAACAAGCTGACAGGCGAAAGTACACCTTACGAATTTCCGAAAGTACAATCATTTTACGAAAAATACGAAAAGATTTTTAAATTTGCAATTCTTGTCACTTCGTCACTTTCGATAATAAGCATTGCCGTAAACATACTTCTTCCCCAAAGCGGTCATTGGTCGTTGTTTGTACTTTTCGGTGTAATATGCTTCTGGCTTACGACAAATATATGTATCAAGAAACGCCAAATCATATCGCAGAATATCGCCGCAGAGGCTGTTATAATATCAATATTGTGCGTAATATGGGACAAATTCACAGGCTGGCACGGCTGGTCGGTCGATTACGTTATACCGATAATATTTTCATGGGCAATGCTCGGTTTGTTCGTGGCAACAAAGATTTTAAAAATTAAAATGCCCGATTATGTATTCTCGTTTGTGATATGTATATTTTTCGGACTTGCACCGTTTATATTGTGCATAACAGGTGTCACAAAAATTCTTATTCCGTCGGTTATATGTATTGCACTGAGCATAATTTCTTTTATAACTCTTGTGTTATATGACGGCAAAGAACTTGTTTTGACATTATCAAAAAAATTTCACATATAGACAAAAAAATGGTGTTGCTTTCGCAACACCATTTTTAATATTATAAATTTGCTTTAAAAAATTCTTCCAAAGCCTTTGCAGCTTCGTCCTCGTCCGGGCCTTCAACTTTTACGTTAAGTGTATTACCGCACTTTGCCGCCAAGCCCATTACAGCAAATATTCTCTTTGCATCACCTGTCTTACCGTCTTTTTCAAGAGTGATTGTTGACTGATATTTTGCCGCCTCTTTTACAAGCACACCTGCAGGACGAGCATGAATACCTTGTGGATCTGTAATTGTGTAGTTAAATTCTTTCATAATACTTATCTCCTTTATATATTAATTTTCTTTGTATACAGGTTTCTTTAAAAGTGCAAGCATAAACATTGTAATAACCGAACCTGCCGCTAATGCTACCAAGTACATAGGCCAGTTACCTACAACAGGGAATACGAATATACCGCCGTGAGGAGCCATCAATGTACATCCGAATACCATTGACAATGCACCTGCTACTGCCGCACCGACTGCTGTTGCCGGTATTACGTGCAGCGGATCGGCTGCCGCAAACGGAATTGCACCCTCTGTGATGAATGCCAAGCCCATAACATAGTTTGTAATACCCGACTGACGTTCCGATTTTGAAAAACGATTTTTAAAGAATGTTGTTGCAAGTGCAATACCGATAGGTGGTACCATACCGCCAACCATAACAGCCGCCATTATATCATAGTTGCCGTTTGCGATTGACATTGTACCGAATACATATGCCGCCTTATTTATAGGACCGCCCATATCAATAGCCATCATACCTCCGAGAACAATACCAAGAATAACCTTTGATACTGAACCCATACTGTTTAGTAGGTTTGCAAGTGCGTCGTTTATAACACCGATAATCGGATTGAATACGAACAACATCAATGCACCCATAATGAATACGCCAAGTACAGGATACAACAATGTCGGTTTAATTCCCTCAAGACTTTCAGGAAGTTTTGAGAATATCTTTCTTAGCAACAGTACAATATATCCTGCAACAAAACCGGCAACAAGTGCTCCCAAGAATCCCGAAACAGTTGTACCTGATGAATTGAATACTGTGTTTGCAAGATAGCCGTTAATTCCGCCTGAGTAGCTGTTTGTAAATTCTAATATACTGTTACCCGTTGAGGCAAGCATACCGCCTACAAAACCAACTGCAAGACCCGGTCTGTCCGCAATAGAGTATGCGATAAATCCTGCAAGAACAGGCAACATCAAACCGAATGCGATACCGCCGATTGTCTTAAAGAATGCCGCAATCGGTGTATTCATACCGAAGTTTGACGGATCAATAGTAAAGTCGTCAAGCAAGAATGCGATAGCAATTAGAATACCGCCGCCTATAACGAACGGCAACATATGCGAAACACCGCTCATAAGGTGCTTATAAATTCTGTGACCGATGCCCTCTTTATTATCCGACTTAGCCGAAACACCCTCTTCACTTTCCTTTGCGGTAAATATCGGAACATTTCCGCCAAGTGCCTTTGCGATAAGTTCATCAGCCTTTGAAATACCGTCACTTACCTGTGTAACGATTACCTTTTTACCGTTAAAACGTTCCATAGGAACTTTTGTATCTGCCGCAACGATTATGCAATCAGCCTCTGCGATTTCAGATTCGGTAAGAACATTCTTTGCACCGCCCGAACCTCTTGTTTCAACTTTAATCGCACAACCTGCTTTTTCTGCCGCTTTTTGAAGTCCCTCAGCAGCCATATAAGTATGAGCTATACCTGTAGGACATCCAGTTACTGCAAGTATTTTCTTATCAGATGTAGTAACCTGTTCTGATTCAGCATTATCTTTTGCAGTTTCGGCGTCATCTATAATTGAAATAAATTCCTCTACCGATTTTGCATTAATAAGTTTTTGTGAAAAATCTTCGTCCATAAGCAAAACGGAAAGTTTACTCAATACGTCAAGGTGTACATTTTCTTTTGTATCAGGTGCGGCGATTGCAAATATAAGCTTTACCGGCTCACCGTCTATCGAATCAAAATCAGTACCGTCTTTGATTACCATTGCCGCAAGTCCGGGTTTTGTCACCGCACTGCCTTTATAATGAGGAATTGCGATACCCTCGCCGACTGCCGTCGTACTTTCTTCCTCTCTTTTTATCAAACCTTCTATATAAGCATTCTTATCTGATATTTTTCCGCTCTTTTCCATAAGGTCTGCCATTGCACGAATGGTTTCTTTTTTTGTGCTTGAAACTCCGTCAAGTCTGATACTCTCTTTTGAAAGTAAGTCTGTGATACGCATAATTTTTACCTCCTCATATTGTTTTAAATACATTTAAAATTTCTTCTTTGGTCGCAAGATTTTCCGAAAATGCACTTGCACTGCCTGCCGATAATCCCATCTTAAGTGCATACATAAAATCCTGCTTTTCGATATATCCCGCAAGGAAACCGGCAACCATTGAATCGCCTGCTCCCGTTGAGTTCACTAATTTACCTTTAGGTGCCTCACTTTCGTACACTTCTCCGTTTTCACCAACGAACACCGCACCCTCACCTGCCATTGAAACAAGTACATTCTTCGCACCCATTTCCTGCATTTTCTTTGCATACGGAACAACTTCACTTCTCGTCTTAAGTTCAACACCGAATATTTCACCTATTTCGTGATTATTAGGTTTTACCAAAAACGGTTTAAACTTAAGAACATTCACAAGCAAGTCCTTTGTTGCGTCAACGACTATATTTAATTTTTTATCTTTAAGGTAATCCATAATTTCGCAGTAAATTGAATCGGAAAGCGATGACGGAATACTTCCGGCAAGTACCAACGTATCGCCGTCATTCAAACTGTCAAGTTTTTCGTAAAGTTTCTTTACCGCACTGTCCGAAATATCAGGACCCTGACCATTTATTTCTGTTTCGGTGTCTGATTTTATTTTCACGTTAATCCTCGAAAAACCGTTGTCAAGCTTTATAAAATCGGTTTTACAATTCATATCGGCAAGTATATTTTCAATCGCACCGCCCGTAAAACCGGATATAAAGCCAAGTGCCGTATTTTCGACACCCATATTGTTCAGCACAATCGAAACATTAATACCTTTTCCGCCTGCCATAATCTTTTCGGATTCCGTTCGGTTTACTTCACCGCTTCTGCAAGACGGAACAACCATTATATAATCCAATGCAGGATTGAATGTTATGGTGTAAATCATAATTGAGCAGCCTCCTTTATATTATATCCTTTAATGTTTTCCGTTATCTTATCCGTTATTACGGTTATGTCGCTGCCTGCAGCAAAAGTTGCTTTTGATATTTTATTGAATTTTGACGAATCGCAAAGCACAAATTTCTTTGCACATCTTCTCATCGCAAAATTTTTAATATCTGCCTCTCTGACATCGGGAGTTGTGAACCCTCTGTCACTGCTCAGTCCGTTAGTTCCGAAAAAGCCTTTTGTGAAATTGTATTTTGAGAGTGATATAATCGCCTCGGAATCTATAATCGCCTCTGTCACCGATTTGATAAGTCCGCCGATTATATATACTTTAAAGCCTTTTCTCGCAAGACCGACTGCGTGAGATAAAGCGTTTGTAACAAAAGTTGCGTCCTTGGCGGTTATATACTCAATCATATATTCGGTGGTAGTTCCTGCGTCAATATATACAAGGTCGCCTTCATTTATCAGTGACGCCGCATATTTTGCAATTTTGATTTTTTCATCACTGTTTTGAATACGTCTTGCACTGACTTCCGAATCTTCCATTCCTCCGCCCGATACAACCGACATTGCACCGCCGTGTACTCGTATAACTCTGTTATCATTGGCAAGAGTTGTTATATCTCGTCTGATTGTCGATTCAGATGCACCCAACATCTTGACCAATTCTTGATTAGATATACTTCCTCTTTCGTTTACTATCTTTACTATCTCATCAAGTCTTTCTTCAAGTAACATTCTCTCGCCTCCTTTTATCGTTTGAACGTTTTTGACTGTTTCTATTTGTATTATACAATCAAATTCGCTCATTGTCAACCAAATTCATTCACAAATTATATACAAAATAATTGTATATGTTGCACATATTTTTCTGACTTTTAGTTATATTGTACATTCCAATGATTGTTTATGAATGTTTTTATCTGCTTTGTTCTTGAAAGTTTGAGGTACTAATCTCATTAAAAATCATAAATTACATCACAGATGTGATTTTTTAAGCTGTCGACATTTTGTCGACATACTCAGTATTTATATATTATAACACTTTAATTTATCAAGTAGCCATATTTATGTTGACTATCGTCAGGCAAATGTGGTATAATAATATTGTTGTAATAATGGTCGGAAAAAATTAAATAACGGAGGTAAAATTGTGGCAAAAGCTAAAAAACTGAAAATCATACCATTAGGCGGACTTGATGAAATCGGAAAAAATTTAACCGCCCTTGAGTACGGAAACGAAATTATAATGGTAGATTGCGGTATGGCTTTCCCTGATGATGATATGCCCGGTGTAGATATGGTAATAAACGATATTACCTATCTTGAAAAGAACTGGTCAAAAATCAAGGGAATTTTTCTTACTCACGGTCACGAGGACCATATCGGCGGATTGCCTTATTTCCTAAAGGCTATCAACGTTCCTGTTTACGGTACAAGACTTACAATCGGTCTTGTCGAACATAAATTAAAGGAACACAATCTTTTATCAAGCGTAAAGCTTGTTCGTGCAAAGTACGGAAACGTAATTAATGCGGGACAAAACTTCTCTGTTGAGTTTGTCCGCACCAACCATTCTATAGCAGACTCTGCTGCTCTTGCAATCAAAACACCTGTCGGAACGGTTATTCATATGGGTGACTTTAAAATTGATACTACTCCAATCGTCGGAGATATGATTGACCTTGCAAGACTCGGCGAACTCGGAAAAGAAGGAGTTCTTGCCGTTCTTTCTGACAGTACAAATGTTGAACGACCGGGATATGCAATGAGTGAAAGAAGTGTCGGTGAAAAATTTGAACAGATTTTCAAAGGCTGTAATAAACGTATTATAGTCGCTACTTTCGCGTCAAACGTGCACAGAGTGCAGCAAATTATCGACGCTGCCGCCAAAAACGGACGTAAAGTAGCAGTTTCGGGAAGAAGCATGGAAAATATCGTTGAAATATCAATTCTTCTCGGATATATGAAAGTACCAGAAGGCGTACTTATCAATATTGACAACATAAAAAAATACAGACCGAACCAAGTAGTTATTATTACAACAGGCTCACAGGGCGAGCCGATGAGTGCCCTGACAAGAATGGCTTTTTCTGACCACAGAAAAGTCGAGGTCACAAAAGACGACCTTATTATAATCAGTGCGACACCTATTCCGGGTAATGAAAAGTCGGTTTCAAATGTCGTAAACGAATTGTTTAAAATAGGTGCGGAAGTAATTTATAAATCACTTGCGGAAGTTCACGTTTCGGGACACGCTTGTCAAGAGGAATTAAAACTTATTCTTGCACTTACAAAGCCGAAATTCTTTATTCCTGTACACGGTGAACACCGTCATCTTGTTCTTCACAAGGAACTTGCGCAAAAAGTAGGTATACCGGAAAAGAACAGTTTTGTACTTTCAAACGGTCAGGTGCTTGAACTTGACTCAAAAACCGCAAAAATCGCAGGCACTGTTCCGGCAGGTAAAATACTTGTCGACGGTCTTGGAGTCGGCGATGTCGGAAATATCGTACTTCGTGACAGAAAACATCTTTCACAGGACGGACTTATTATTGTCGTTGTTACAATATCACACGACAGTAAAGAAATCGTTTCAAAACCTGATGTTATTTCAAGAGGTTTCGTGTATGTACGCGAGGCCGAATCGCTTATCGAGGGCGTTAAACACGTTGCCGGCGAAAGTATTTCGGATTGTCTTGGCAAACGTAATATGGATTGGTCAACTCTAAAGAGTTCAATGAAAGCGTCTGTCGCAAAATATATTTACGAACAGACAAAACGCAGTCCTATGATATTGCCTATTATTGAAGAAATCTAACAAAAAATTAAGCGTAGCTGAAAAATGCTACGCTTTTTATTTGTCCACCTTTTCTATATTAAGCACATTCTTCGTAAGTGCTGTGTATGAAATGCAATATTTCGCATTTTTTTCATACTTATCAGAGTTAAAATTTTTAAAAGAAATAAGATATTCACTTTCTGTTTTAACAAATTGAAAATATTGCAGAGTAACAGTCGGAGGAAATTCATCAACATAAATTTTCTTACCGCCCATAATCGCGCTCGGTATGTCAAGCACCAACGCAAACACCGTAAAAGAAATTGCAACTATTACACCCATCTCACAACCAAGCTCACTTCTGTCGTTTTGTTTCTTAACCGAATACCAAGTTACAGTTATCAGCACTGCCAATACTACACTGCAAAATATTAATATAGTCCAATACCCCATAATAAATTCCTCCTATATGTATAATCTCTTGTATATTTCTCATACTATACTTGTAAAAATCACAAGTATCCTTTGTTAAAATAGGTAAAAAAATATGATAAAATATATATAATATTTTAAAGGTGGTGTTTTGTTTGACTTTCGACTATAAAACTGTTGGCGGCAGAATAAAACACTACAGACTTTCAATCAACAAAACACAAGAAGAATTAGCCGAACTTGCAGACATCAGTGCCAATCATTTGTCCGCTCTTGAAAACGGCAGATCAGCAGGAAGTTTAGATAAATACTACAGTGTCGCTCAAGCGTTGGGTGTCACTGTTGATATGCTTATTGACAACTCATCTAATCGTGCATCCGGAAACGACTACTTCTTTTCCAACCAACTCTTACCTCTTGTTTCTTCACTTTCCGTTGAGCAACGTAAAATGTTGATAGATTTCATCGAACTTTTAAAAGATTACGATGTCGATAAGAATAACACCAAAAGAGGTTAAAATAACCTCTTTTTTTAGTGTTTTTACTATATCCATACATATTATAACACATTTATTTTTTTATGTAAATAGCTTATTATAAAAAAAGTAAGAAACTATACTGTTTTGGTATTATTCACTATACTTCACCAATGTACACCTCTGTGTAATTCGGTACTGTCGCAATACCGTTTTTTTCGTATTTGTCAAATAATTCATTCAATTCTTTTACATATTCATCAAACTTTTCATCATTCGCCGTAAGAGAATATGATGCAGACAACGAACGTCCGAATCTCTTTCAAGCAACTGTCTTGTAAAAATTCCCGTTCCCGCACCTATATCCGCAATCTTCGATTTATCCGAAAAACCGACTTCGTTGTATAAATAATCCATCAGCTTTGTCGGATATGACGGACGTGATGAAACGTATTTGTCCGCTTTATTCGTAAATTTCTTCGTATTGTCCACTCTAATCACCTTAATTATATTATAGCAAAAAGAGTGCAGATTTTCAATCTGCACTCTTGTGAACTATATATTCAAAAAGTTTTCAATCATTTTCATTCCGTTGGGTGTAAGTACCGATTCAGGGTGGAACTGTATTCCATAAACCGGACGTTCATTATGTTGTACACCCATTATACAATCATCATCACTTCTTGCCGTTATGTTAAGACAATTCGGCAAACTTTCCTCGTCAATCACAAGTGAATGGTATCTTCCAACATCTGTTTTTACACCTATTCCGTCAAATATAGGGCAATCCATATTGACCGTTACAACGTCACTCTTGCCATGCATTATTCTCGGTGCGTGAACAATCTTACCGCCGAACGCCTCGCCTATCGCCTGATGTCCAAGACACACTCCCAAAATCGGAATATCTCCCGCTTTCTTAATCAAATCCACGCATATTCCCGCGTCAATCGGAAATCCCGGACCCGGTGACAAAATAATATGACTCGGCTTTTTTTCAAGCACTTCTTTAACCGTTATTTTATCGTTTCGATACACCTCTATATCGGGATTTATCGTACCAATATATTGATACAAGTTATATGTAAATGAATCGTAGTTATCAATCATTATAATCATACTATGTCACCCGCCTCCTCAATCGCTCTAAGCACCGCCGACGCTTTGTTTATCGACTCCTGATACTCATTTTCAGGAATAGAATCGTAAACAATTCCTCCGCCGGCTTGGATATATGCCTTGCCGTCCTTGAATACTCCTGTACGAATTGTTATACAGCTGTCAAAGTTGCCGTTAAAGCTGATATAACCGATTGCACCGCCGTATGTTGAACGTTTCGTTTTTTCAAGTTCGTCAATGATTTCCATTGCACGGATTTTCGGTGCACCCGAAAGTGTTCCTGCAGGAAGTGTTGAACCAAGTGCGTCAAAACAAGTTTTGTCACTTCTTAATTTACCTTCAACGTCTGTTATAATGTGCATAACGTGTGAAAAACGCTCCACATACTTAAATCGCGTAACCTTTACCGAGCCAAACTCGCTTACTCTGCCTATATCGTTTCTGCCCAAATCAACAAGCATTGTATGTTCCGCAATTTCCTTTTTGTCAGCCAAAAGCTCCTTTTCAAGTGCCATATCTTCCTCAACAGTCTTACCTCTCGGACGTGTGCCCGCGATAGGTCCTGTCTGAACAACTCCGTTTTCAACTCTCACAAGCATTTCAGGTGACGCACCTGCAATCTGATAATCGCCGAAATTCAAATAGTACATATAAGGTGACGGATTGATAAGTCTTAGTGCTCTGTATGTATTGAACGGACTTACATTCGTTTCAACTGTAAATCTCTGTGAAAGCACAACTTGGAATATATCGCCGTTTTTGATGTACTCTTTCGCCTTTTCAACGTTCGCACAAAATTCTTTTTTCGTCATATTTGAAACCATCTTTGAAGAAGAACGATATTCGCGCTTTTCTTTTTTCATAAGTCCCGAAAGGTCCGTCATTTCCTGCTGAATGTCAAGTAATCTGCCTGTTGCCTTTTTGTACTGATTTTCAATATCACCCTCTGCGTGAATATTTACTATTATAACAATCTTTTGACGCATATGGTCGAACGCGATTATCTCGTCCATCAACATAAAGTGCATATCAGGTAAATGCAAATCGTCTTGATTTATGTTAGGCAAATGTTCATATTGACGTATAATATCATACGCAAAAAATCCTACCGCACCGCCGTTAAATGACGGTATATTTTCAAGTTTCGGTGCTTTGTACTTTTCAATAAGCTTTTCAAGCTCCTCCATCGGCTTGCCTTTATATGTATTTGTTTTTCCGGTGTAATCTGAAATTGTTATTTCATCGTTAAGACTTTTAAAACTGATAAACGGATTTCTTCCTATAAATGAAAATCTCGCTGTAACGTGGTTTTGACCGATACTTTCAAGCAAGAAACAATCCTTCTCTGTCTGCATACGCTTGAACACGCTTATCGGCGTATCCATATCGGCATAACATTCAATCGTCAACGGTATCATATTGTACTTTTTTGACAATTCTTTTACTTCATCTACGGTTAAGTTAAACATCAAATCCCCGCCTTTCTTATTTTTATTAAGGCGGCTTTTCTGTGAAAACAAAAAAGCCTTTTTCTTGTATTAGAAAAAGACATAGAAATATCAATATAAATTTATTCTCGTCTAATCTAATCTCATCTGTAGTTATTATATTACACATTTATTTTTTTGTCAATATGTCTTGATAATATTTATTTTTAAAGGTATAATTAAGGTAATAATATTTTGAAGTAGAGCCACCACTCCGCCTTTCAGGCACCTCTCCTCAAGGAGAGGCAAAACGTCTCCCCTTGAGGGGAGCTGTCAACGCTGTTGACTGAGGGGTGGCATTTGCGGTATTAAAATACAAAAAGGAGCATATTATGGAGAAATTCAGTTTAGACAGAGATTGGAAGTTCTACAACGGTGATTTCGAACTTCCGGAAACAAAAACACATACAGAATGTTATATGGCAGCCAAAGCCGGCGGTGCAATCGGTGCGGCGTCACCGGATTTTGACAAAAGCGATTGGGAAACCGTAAACCTACCGCATGACTGGGCGGTATACAATGAATTTGAAGAAAAATGGGGACCGTCGCAAGGATACAAAAAACGCGGTAAAGCGTGGTATTCAAAGAGATTTCGTCTTGATGAAAGTGACAGAGATAAGCAAATTTTAATCGAATTTGAGGGTATTTCTTCCTATGCAACAGTTTATCTAAACGGCTCCGTTATCGGCAGAAATTTCTGCGGTTACAATTCATTTGTCGTTGATGCGACAGATATGGCACTTTACGGCGACCAAGTGAACGACCTTGTCGTGTTCGTTGACGCGACACAAATTGAAGGTTGGTGGTATGAGGGAGCAGGCATATACCGTCACGTCAATCTGTACAAGAAAAACAAGTTACATATCGCACATTGGGGTGTGTTTGTTCACCCTATAAGAAAAACAGTTGACGTATGGGACGCGGCTACAGATACAACGATTGAAAATTCATCATATGAAAACAAAAATTTCAGATTGAAAACATATATACTCGACAAAGAAGATAATATTGTCGGCAAAGATGAAAAAGAATTCTCGGTTGCCGGCGGCAGTAAAATCGAAGTCAATCAAAGTATTTTGACATACAGCCCGCTTTTATGGGATATTGACGCGTCTAACCTATACACAATGGTCAGTGAACTTTATGAAAACGACAGTCTTGTCGACAGTCAAAAAAACACATTCGGTTTCCGTACAATCGCTATTAACAAAGATAAAGGATTCTTCCTTAACGGCAGACACGTTCCGCTGTACGGCACTTGCAACCATCAAGACCACGCAGGTGTCGGTGTTGCCGTTCCTGACAGCGTGAACGAATACAGAATTAAGCTTTTAAAAGAAATGGGTTCAAATGCGTACCGTTGCGCTCACGGCAACCCTAATCCAGAAATACTCGATTATTGTGACAAATACGGTATTCTTGTCATGGACGAAAACCGTAACTTTAATTCAAGTGCCGACGGTATCAAGCAAGTGCAGGATATGGTTATGCGTGACCGCAACCACCCGTCTGTTGTTATGTACTCACTGTTTAACGAAGAACCGCTTCAAGGCACTCCGACAGGCAGAAAGCTTGCCGAAAGACTTCAATGCGAAATAAAAAAACTTGACGCCACTCGTTTTCTTTTGGGTGCTATGAATACAGGCGTCACAACCGACGGCGGTGCTTGTGACATTCTTGATATGACAGGCTTTAACTACATAACTCATACTTACGATGATTTCAGAGAAAAGTACCCGAATATGCCTATGCTCGGCAGTGAAAACGACAGTGCTTTTCAAACTCGCGGTGTTTACAAGACCGACCACAGCAAGAATATTATCGACTGTTACGACAGTGAAGCCGCTCCTTGGGGCAATACATATCGTGACGGTTTCAAGCAAGTCGATATTCGTCCTCACATTATGGGACTTTTCATATGGACAGGCTTTGACTATCGCGGTGAGCCGACTCCGTTTGAATGGCCGTCAATCGGTACTCAATTCGGCATCATGGATACTTGCGGTTTCAAAAAAGACGCTTTTTATCTTAACAAAGCATTCTTTACAGATGAGCCGATGATTCATATTCTTCCCCACTGGAATTTTGCGGACGGTGAAGAAGTGCGTGTTATGACGCACACTAATTGCAGTGAGGCTGAACTTTTCTTAAACGGCAAATCGCTCGGCAAAAAGAACATTGATAAGTACGATATGGCGGATTGGTTTGTTCCGTTTGAAAAAGGTACTCTTAAAATGGTTGGATATATTGACGGTAAGGAAGTATGCAGTGACAAGGTTTCAACTGCAAATACAGCTAAGAAAATCGTTATCACTCCGCAAAATGAATTTGTATATGACAGTTGCGATGACGCAGTAATATTTAATATTTCAGTTGTTGACGAAAACGATATAAGTGTACCAACCGCCGATAATCTTATAAAATTCACTGTCGACGGCGGCGAAATAATCGGTGTCGGAAACGGCGATCCTAATTCTCACGAAGCCGACAAAGCCGAAGAAAGACACCTGTTTAACGGTTTGTGTCAAGTAATAGTTAAGCAATCGGACGGTGCGGAAAATGTTACCGTTACCGCAACATCAGACGGGCTTGAAAGTGCGACAGCTACTGTTAAATCGGTTGCAAGTGAAAATAAAAAGATATTTATTCCGTCAGTGAATGAAAAATATATTGCAAAATGGCGTCAAGCGGTTGATTTATCAGAAACACGACCTGATCCGAATGTTAAAATTGAGGACCACGATATGAATACTTGGGGTATCGTGTCGGTTGGCAGCGGATACGACGATAAATTTAAAAACATAACCGGATACGGACTTTACAAAACTACCGTTAATATTAATGAAAACGATAATTTCATTGTGTTCAGAGAACTTACAGGCAATGAAGTTGAAGTTTTCGTAAACGGCGAGCAGAAATTCAAAGGCGATTGCCAATGGGGACGTAAAGTTGAAATAAATGTTTCTGACGTAAACGGTGATACCGATATTGCCGTTATTATAAACAGCACAAAAGCAGACAGCAACGGTGGTATTTCAAAGCCTATTGTTATTACAGACTAATATAAATGAGCCTGTCGACATTTGTCGACAGGCTCTGCTTTTTTGTTGCTATTACAAAATCATTTCCATAGTTGTTTTTTGAGGTTTCAAGCCTTGTCTTTCATAGAATTTTTGAGCAGACTCATTACAGCTCCAAACATTTAACGTCAAGTTATAACAGCCGATTTTCTTTGCATACTTCTTAACATAATCATAAATGACAGTACCAATGTGTTTATCTCTCATATTTTCATCAACGCACAAATCATCTATATACAAATTCTTCATATCTGTCAAAACGTTATCATCTTTACGGTCGGTTATCACGCAAAATGCGTAACCCATAACAACTCCGTCATCTTCTGCAACGAATATCGGACGGTTGTCGTCTTTTACGATTTCAACAAGCTCGTCATTTTTATACTTACGGCAATTTGCCTTGAACAAATCAGGTCTGCCATAGTGGTGTACCATAGCTACCTGCAATAACAATTCGTTTATTTTCTCAATATCTTTTATTTCTGCTCTGCGTACCAACATAATTTTTCCTTCTACTTTTTTCTATTAAATAAAGAGTGCATAGGCACTCTTTATAATTACAAAATTCCAATATGTGAAAACACTATCGTTGCAATATTAAAATACAAGAACAGCGAACAACAGTCCACTATTGTTGTTATAAGCGGTGTCGCCATAATCGCCGGGTCAAGTCGGCATTTTTTTGCAAGCATAGGCAACATTGAACCTATAACCTTTGACAAAATAACTGTTGCGATAATTGACAATGCAATCGTCAGTGCAAGCATAAACGGATAATCGCATTTATGCTGATACATTATATAAATTCGCACACCGTTTACCACCGCCAATACCGAACTGACTATAATAGAAATTCTAAATTCCTTGAACACCACTTTAAAAAAGTCCGAAAAATGAATTTCATCAAGTGCAATACCTCTGATTATAAGAGTAGAACTTTGTGCGCCGCAGTTACCGCCGGTATCCATTATCATAGGCATAAACGAAACCAAAAGCGGTACTGCCGCAAATGCGGCCTCGTACCTATTCGTTATAATCTGTGTAATCGTTGCACTTATCATAAGTATCAAAAGCCATACGATACGGCTTTTTGCGTGTTTAAAAATACCTGTTCTGAAATACGATTCCTCATTCGGTGCAATAGCCGCCATTTTTGAGAAGTCCTCTGTATTTTCATCTTGAATGACGTCCATAGCGTCGTCAAATGTAACGATACCGACAAGTCGATTATCCTTATCCACAACCGGTAATGCAAGAAAATCGTACTTTCTGAACATATGTCCGACAATTTCCTTATCTTCAAGCGTATCAACGCTTATAATATGCGTTTCCATAATATCGGCAATCTTATCGTCCTCATCAGCCATAAACAAATCCTTTACAGTGATTACACCGATAAGTTTTCTGTTTTCGGTCACATAACAAGTATAAATAGTTTCCTTATTCACACCGACTTTACGAATTTTTTCAAAAGCTTCCGATACCGTCATATCCTTATGCAGACTGACATATTCTATTGTCATTATACTTCCGGCACTGTCCTTCGGATAACGCAGAATTTCATTAATCGCCTTACGCTCGCCCGTTGTTGAGTTTTTCAAAATTCTCGAAACAACGTTCGCCGGCATTTCTTCGATTATATCAACAGTATCATCAATAAAAGATTCATCAAGAATATCTCTGATTTCTTTATCGGAAAACATCTGTATAAGATGGCTCTGCATATCGCTGTTCATATGCGCAAATGTTTCAGCCGCCAAATCCTTTGGCAAAAGTCTGAACAAAATCATAAATTCAGTCTTTTCACCGAACACTTCACCGAACAGTTCGTCAAACAACACCGCAAGGTCTGCGGCATTCTCATCTTTCACAATATTTTTTACTTCAAAAAATTTTTTCTCTTTCAAAAGACGGTCTATTTTATTCAGCAAATCTTGCATTGGGGTACCCCCTATCTTATATGAAATTTTCCCATTCTCATATTTATTTTACTGAAAAGTTCTCAGGACGTTTGTCACTATAACCAAATGCGTAAAGAATAGCTTCAACAGTTCTTCTTGACGCTTCACCGTCACCGTAAGGGTTAGCAGCGTGTGCCATTTTATTATACGCATCTTCACTGTCAAGCAATTCCTTTGCAAGACGAACAATATCGTCCTTTTCAACACCTGCTATTTTAACCGTGCCTGCCGCAACAGCCTCAGGACGTTCGGTTTCTTTTCTAAGTACCAAAACAGGCTTTGCAAGTGCCGGTGCTTCTTCCTGTATTCCGCCACTGTCTGTCATAACCATAAACGAACGCGACATAGCATTATGAAGTTCCTCAACGTCAAGAGGATCAATAAGATGCACTCTGTCCATATCGCCGAGAATACCGAATGCAGTTTCACGAACAGCCGGATTTAGATGAACAGGATATACAAGTTCAACATCTTCATATTCCGTAACAATCTGCTTTAACGCATTACAGATATTTTCAAGCGGTTTACCAAGATTTTCACGTCTGTGAGCAGTTACAATAATTACTCTCTTATTGTCAAAATCAAGGTTGTTAAGGCACTCATCCTTGAACTTATAATCATCACGGACAGTTGTTTTAAGTGCGTCAATAACCGTATTACCGGTTATATAAATAATATCGTCCGAAACATTTTCTTTAAGTAAATTCTTTCTGTTTTGCTCTGTCGGTGAGAAATTAAGATCGGCAATTCTGCCTGTAAGCTGTCTGTTCATTTCTTCAGGGAACGGAGAATATTTATCGTATGTTCTTAGACCTGCCTCAACGTGTCCGACCTTGACTTGATTATAAAAAGCCGCAAGTGCCGCAACGAAACTTGTTGATGTGTCGCCGTGTACAAGCACAATATCAGGCTGTTCCTTTTTAATAACTTCGTCAAGACCTTCCAAAACTCTTGTTGTTATTCCGATAAGACTCTGTCTTGTCTTCATAATATCAAGGTCATAATCAGGTGTTATGCCGAATATTTCAAGAACTTGGTCAAGCATTTGTCTATGCTGTGCCGTTACACATACGATTGATTCAATATTGTCATATTTTTTCAGTTCAAGTGCAAGCGGAGCCATTTTGATTGCCTCAGGTCTTGTACCGAAAACTGTCATAACCTTTAACTTTTTCACTTTTCTCTATCCTTTCCTACTTATCCTCATTACCTTTTTTATCGGAAACTTCTTCAACTTCAATATCATTATCATCAGTCAAATTTCTGTTATCCTGATGTTGATGTACATAACTGTTCTTTCCAAGCATACTTCCAATCAAAAGAAGTATAAGCACGCATATTACAAGTAGCAATGCTCTGAGTACGCCGCTTTCAGCCAAAAGTACAGCCGTTATTCCGAGCACACCGCTTATTGCGTACAATATAAATACGGTTTGTTTCTGGGAAAATCCCATATCCACAAGTCTGTGGTGCAAGTGTCCTCTGTCCGCAGTCATCGGACTTTGTCCGCGCAATATACGTCTAATCATTGCAAACAATGCGTCAAACAACGGCAATCCCAAAATCAAAAGCGGTACTGCAAACGATATTACCGCATAACTCTTGAACACACCTTGTATAGACAATGTTGCAAGCATAAATCCCAAGAATGTCGAGCCTGTATCACCCATAAATATTTTTGCCGGATTAAAGTTAAACGGCAAAAATCCGAAACACGAACCCATAAGTGCAATACCCAAAATTGCAATCGAATATTCACCCACTCTTATCGATATAAATACAAGCGATATTGACATTATCGCCGACACGCCTGCCGCCAATCCGTCAAGGCCGTCAATAAAGTTTACCGCATTTGTTATGAATACAATCCATATAACAGTAAGCGTTACCGAAAGCCATTCGGGAAGTACCCAATACGGATTGTCGCTTAGGAAATTCGGGTTTGTGAACACATCGATTTTTATATCGCCTGCGAACACAACCACAAGTGCGGCAATAATCTGAATTACGAATTTCAGCTTAGCGGGCAGGTTTTTGCAGTCGTCTATAACGCCCATAATGGCAATAATCGCCGCACCTGAGAGCGTTCCGTAAAGCTGTCGTGACGGCTGTGCAAAGCACAATGTCGCCACCGTAAATCCGAAAATAATTGCCAAACCACCTATTCGCGGTGTAGGTTTTTTGTGCATTCTTCTGTTGTCTTTCGGTATGTCTATCGCTCCGATTTTAAAAGCAAATCGTCTTACCAAAGGAGTCGTTGCAAACGTAAATGCGAACGATACGATGAATGCAAATATCATAAATAAAACTTGTCGAGTTAACATATTACCCTCCATTACAGCACAAAGCCGACTTTCTTATACACCTTTTTCAATGTTCTCTGTGAAATTCTCTTTGCACTGTCAGCACCTCTTTGACATATATCCATAAGGTACTGCTTATCGGCAATAAGTTTATCATATTCATTTCTGATCGGGCGGATACATTCAACAACCGCCTCTGCAACGTCATTCTTAAAGTCACCGTAACCCTTACCGCTGTAATCCTTTACGATTGACTCAATATTCCTGCCTGTTACGGCTGACATAATGCTCAAAAGGTTGTTAATTCCGGCTTTTGTCGGATCGTTTTCACGATATTCAATAACACCTTCACTGTCCGTTACCGCACTCTTTATCTTCTTGGCGATAACATTCATATCGTCCATCATTGAAATATATCCCTTAGGGTTAGGATCGGACTTTGACATCTTCTTTTCAGGCTCTTGCAAGCTCATTATCTTTGCACCCGACTTTGAAAGCATACCTTCGGGAATTTTGAATACATCACCGTAAAGCGAGTTAAATCTCTGTGCAATGTCACGGCAAATTTCAATATGCTGCATTTGGTCCTTACCTACAGGCACATAGTCTGTTTGGTAAAGCAAAATATCTGCCGCCATAAGTACAGGATATGTAAACAATCCCGCATTGATGTTTTCAGCATGACGTGCAGACTTATCCTTAAACTGCGTCATTCTCTGCAATTCACCCATATATGTGTAACAGTTAAGTACCCAGCCAAGCTCTGCGTGTGCAGGGTTATGCGACTGAATAAACAAAATTGTTTCTTCCGGATTAATTCCGCAAGCGATGTACAAAGCAAGCACTTCAAGAGTTCTTCTTCTTATATCGGCAGGAGTTTGACGGACTGTAATTGTATGCAAGTCCATCATTGAATATATACAGTTATAATCTTTCTGTATATCAACCCAATTTTTTATCGCTCCCAAATAGTTTCCGAGTGTAAGATTTCCCGACGGTTGTACGCCTGAAAATATGATTTTCTTATCTTCCATTATTATCTTCCTTTCACAGATTAAAGCATTTCTGTCAAGACTTCTCCCAAACGTCTTACACCCTCTTCTATATTTTCAATAGTAGCCGATGAATAGTTAAGTCTGAACATATTTGACGGAGCATATATATCCGTTGCAAAATTTGAACCGGGTACGATAGCGACTTTCTTTTCAAGGCACTTATCGACAATCGGTGTAATATCTTCGATAGTAGGGCATTCGCACCATAGGAATATACCGCCCTCAGGCACTACCCACTTAACTTTACCCTGTGGGAAATATTTTTCCATTGCACTGACCATTGCGGCACATTTCTTTCCGTAAAGCTCTCTGTTCTTTGCAATGTACTTATCTATATCGTACTTCTTCATAAATTCCACACACATAAGCTGTGTAATCATCGGTGTATGTACGTCATTTACCTGCTTTAGCATTTCAATCTTTTCCGCAAGCGGTGCAGGTGCTACAATGTATCCAAGACGCATACCCGGTGAAAGAATTTTTGAGAATGAGCCTGCATAAACAACTCTGTCCTCTGTATCAAGCGACTTGATTGTCGGCACGTCCTCACCTGAAAAACGCAAGTCACCGTAAGGATTGTCCTCAAGGATTAGCACGTCATACTTTGATGCGATTTCAAGCATACGCTTTCTCTTCTCAAGCGACATTGTACAGCCTGTCGGATTTTGGAATGTAGGAATTGTGTAAATCATCTTTACACCGTCCGTATTCTTCAGAGTTTCTTCAAGCTCGTCCATATTCATACCGTCAGCCTCAACAGTAACGCCGACAAGTTCAGCCTCATATGTTCTGAACGCATTAAGACTTCCTATAAAGCTTGGACTTTCAACGATAACCTTGTCACCCTTATTCAAAACAGCCTTTGCAGTAAGGTCGATACCTTGATTTGCACCTGTCATAATAAGAATTTCATCATTTTCACCGACTGAATTAACTTTTTCCGCACGTTTTCTTGCACAGTCTTTCATTTTCGGATAGCCGTCTGTTGTACCGTACTGCAAAGCAAGAGTAGGGTTTGTCATAAGAATTTTGCCTGCAATTTTTGAAAGTTCGTCACCCGGGAACAATTCAGACGCAGGGTTTCCGCCTGCAAGTGAAATAATCTCAGGATCAGCCATACGCTTGAACATTTCACGAATTGCACTGCCTTTCATCGTCTTAACTCTGTCAGCCATAAATTTTGTATATTCCATTTTTCAAAACTTCTTTCTATTTATTAATTTTCTTCCATGAATCTTTTAATGCAACAGTTCTGTTGAAAACAGGCTTTTCAGGTGTTGAATCTTTATCAACGCAGAAATATCCCAATCTAAGGAATTGGAACTTATCTCCTACACTTAGATTTGTCAAATTGCTTTCAAGTTTTGCATTTTTAAGAACTATCATAGAATCTTTGTTAAGATTGTCTGTAAAGTCATTTACGCCTGTTTCGTCAGACGGATTTTCAACCGTAAACAATCTGTCGTAAAGACGTACTTCCGCGTCTATTGCGTGTGCGGCACTTACAAAGTGAATTGTACCCTTTACCTTACGTCCGTCAGGTGAGTCACCGCCGCGGGTTTCGGGATCGTATGTGCAATGTACAGCAATAATATTGCCGTCCTCGTCCTTTTCACAGCTTGTGCAAGTAACGTAATACGCACTTTTTAGTCTTACTTCTCTGCCGGGTGAAAGTCTGAAATACTTCTTCGGAGCGTCCTCCATAAAGTCGTCTTCTTCTATATAAAGTTCACGCGAAAATTCTACTGTTCTCTTACCCATTTCAGGATTTTCAGGATTAACTTCAACTTCAATCTGTTCAACCTTATCTTCAGGATAATTGTCAATTATAAGTTTAATCGGTCTTAAAACCGCCATTGCTCTCGGTGCTTTCTTATTCAAATCTTCTCTTATACAAGCCTCAAGCAAAGCAAAGTCAACAACGCTGTTTGCTTTTGAAACACCGATTCTTTCGCAGAAATCACGAATAGCCTCAGGTGTGTAACCGCGTCTGCGCATACCGCAAAGTGTTGACATTCTCGGATCATCCCAACCCGACACAATATTTTCACGAACAAGTTTCAGACAACGTCTTTTACTTGTAAGCGTATAGTTAAGATTCATTCTTGCGAACTCAATCTGTCTTGAAGGGCTTTCATAGCCGACTTCTTTTAATACCCAATCATAAAGCGGTCTGTGATCCTCAAATTCAAGTGAGCAAAGCGAATGAGTAACACCCTCAACAGTATCTGAAATAGGATGTGCAAAGTCATACATAGGATAAACTACCCACTTGTCACCTGTTCTGTGATGATGTGCACGAAGTATTCTGTAAATAATCGGGTCACGCATATTTAGGTTAGGTGACGCCATATCGATTTTTGCTCTTAGTACCTTTGCACCGTCCGCAAATTCACCATTTGTCATTCTCTCGAACAAATCAAGGTTTTCTTCAATCGTTCTTTCTCTGTACGGACTGTTCTTACCCGGAGTTTTAAGAGTACCTCTGTACTCTCTTATTTCTTCCGGTGACAAATCGTCAACATATGCCTTACCCTTTTTGATAAGTTTTACAGCCGCCGCATAAATATCGTCAAAATAATCAGACGCATAAAGCACCTTGTCCCACTTAAAACCAAGCCACTTTATATCCTCCATTATTGCGTCAACGTATTCTGTATCTTCCTTTGTAGGGTTAGTATCGTCAAGACGCAAGTTACATTTTCCGTTATACTTTTCAGCCATACCGAAATCTATGCTTATAGCCTTTGCGTGTCCGATATGAAGATAACCGTTAGGTTCGGGAGGAAAACGTGTTTGTACATGGTCGTACACTTTTTCCTCAAGGTCTTTGTCTATTGCTTCTTCAATAAAATTTCTGCTGAATATTTCTTCCATATATCTTTATCCCCTTAAACTTTCTATTGCTTCGTCAAATCTCTTCATCACTTCGTCCTTACCAAGCACTTGAAGTATTTCGTAAAGGTCCGGAGTATTTCTTCTGCCTGTTGCCGCAACACGAATAACGCCTGCAACATCACCGACATGTCCCTTATATGAATCAGGGTCTTTTTTATAAACCTTAGGTGCTTTAGCATAACCTATTGTTTCCGCCATATCTCTTACCTGTGGGAACCAATCGTCGCTGCTGACGTTTTCGTCGTAAATCTGCTTGTAAAGTTCAAGTATTTCTATCATATCATCATTTGAAAGATTATCCGGAAAATCAAATTTTCTGTCCCAAAGCTCCGAATAGAAATACGAAACGTAATTTTCAACGTCTGTCCAAGCCGAAATATCTTTACGTGGTTTTGCGTTTCCACGCTCTATCGCAAATATTGCCTTTGCATATTCTTCGTCATCAACAAGAAGTTTGTATAGTTTCTTATTGTTTTCCTTTGCCCAATCAGTAACCATTTCATAAACTTCTTCCGCACTCAAACGGCAAATATAGTTTTTGCTTACGTCCGCAAGCTTAACCATATCGAAAAGTGCGCCTGCTTTACTCATTTTCGAGAACGAAAACTTAAAGTTGTCTATATCCTCATTAGGATTTGCAAGACGCCAGTCTTCATAATTTGAATTGGCAAGCGTCATTAAGTATTCCCAAATTGCACCTTTCGGATAACCGACCTCACTGTAATAGCTTACTGCCGCCTCAGGGTCTTTTCTCTTTGAAAGTTTACGCTTACCGCCGTTTTCCTCTTTCATAATAGGCGAAATGTGCGCATACTTAGGCGGTTTTAAACCGCATAGCCAGAACAACTGCAAATGTATCGGCACTGACGAAATCCATTCATCACCACGAATAACGTGAGTTGTACGCATTAAATGGTCGTCAACAACGTGAGCAAAGTGGTATGTAGGAGTTCCGTCCTTTTTCAAAAGTACAACGTCAAGAATATTTTCAGGCATTTCAATTTCGCCCTTGATAACATCCTTAAACTTAATTCTCTTGTCTTCCTTACCCGGCGACTTCAATCTTACAACGTATTCATCGCCGTTTTCAATTCTCTTTTGTGCCTCTTCAACAGTGATGTCGCGATACTTTGCAAATTCACCGTACACACCCGGAAGTAATTTTTCACTTTCCTGCTTTTCTCTGATTGTTGCAAGTTCTTCTTCCGTCATAAAGCATGGATATGCAAGTCCCTGCTCAACAAGCGACTTAACATATGCCTGATATATATCTTTTCTCTTACTTTGAGTATATGGACCGTATGCACCCTTTTCGTCAGTTTCTGACAGCATACCCTCATCGATTTCTATACCGAAATCGTTAAGTCCCTTTACTATAAGGCTTACACCGTTTTCAACCTCACGTTTTTTATCGGTATCTTCGATTCTAAGATAAAATACACCGTTTGTTGACTTTGTCGCCGTCTTTCCGATAAATGCGGCAAACAATCCGCCGAAATGCAAAAATCCTGTCGGACTTGGTGCAAAACGAGTTACAACCGCACCCTCTTCAAGATTTCTTTTGGGATACATTTGTTCGTAATCGTCGGGAGTTTTTGTTATATTCTTGAACAAAAGATCTGCCATTTGTTTATTACTGTCCATTTTTTTATTAATTCCTTTCATTATAGCTAATATACCTATTCTATATTATTATACCTAAAATGAACTCTAATATCAATGGTTTTTGGGAATTTTTTTCGCATAAAGCAAAAAAATCAGAGTATAACAGAATGTTATACTCCGATTTAATAATTTCATTAATTTATTTTGTCTAAAACTTCGTCATTTACGGTAACTTTTATACCGTATTCGTCAGCCCATTTTTGAACTTGTTCGTAAAATGCGTTGTTCTGCATTGTAGTATTGATAGTTTCCGCCTCATTTTCATATTCTTCTTCAAAACATTCCTGTGATTCGTCAAGCGGCAATCGTTTTATTACATAATATCCCGAATCTGACTGAACAAGTGTAAATTCGTCGGCTTTTATTGAATCAACGCCTTCTTCAAATTCTATGCCTGTTTCGTTATCGGTGAAAATATATCCGTTTTCATCGGAATCATTTGCGGTATTCGGCGAATAATCGCTTATAAGCGTGTCAAAATCTTCACCGTTTTGTGCTTTTTCCAAAACTTCTTCCGCTGTTTTCTTTGCCTCTTCCTTTTTGTCGTCCGATACTTCGTCACCGGTTTGTGAGTCGATAGTCGAAATCAACACATACTTAACACGTCTGTAATGTTCTTTAAAATATTCACGCAATTCATCTTCCGTAAATGTTGGTGTTTCCGTTTGTTTCTTCAACGCGTCCGTATAATAGCTTACCGACGCAAGCGTATCAATATAATCATCAGTCAGGTTATTGTCCTTTAAAAACTTCTTATATCCGCCCTCACGGTCATAAGAATCTTTTATCGACTTTTGATAATCCTTTAATTTAGACTGCGTATCACTGTCAAGCTTTATATCCATCGCCTTTGCAACTTCAACTATAAGCTGGTTTCTTTGGCAGTATTCAAGCGATGATTTTTTCGCCTGACCCATATTGTAATTTTCCTTATATGTGTTCATATAATAGTTAAATTCACTCTCGGTAATCTGTGTATCGCCGACAGTCATAACAATCGGATTGTCGCTATTTGCACTTTGACCGCAGGCACTCAACATCATCACGCTTGCCAATGCCACTGCCGCAAGTTTTGTATATTTCATATGTCTTTCTCCTTAAAATCTTATGATTTTATTATACTATCTTTTTCGGCACTTTGCAATTCCTTTATTGTACTTAACAAATTATTTACAATATTCAAGATTTTCTTATATTCACCCTTAATCGCATAGCTTATGACAGGTTTGTCGCCCGACAACAGCTTTATGCGTTTAGGGAACATTTTATCAAGTCCCATAATAAGATTTGCGTCAACGTAATTCTCGCCGAATTTCATCAAAAGATTGTCACCGCTCTGTGCTATTTCATATATACCACATTCTTTGGCATACGTTTTAAGTGACGCAACTTCGATAATATTTTGTACGGCTCTCGGTATATCACCGAATCTGTCGATAAGTTCGTCCTCGATTTCAAACTTATCGTCCTCCGTTTCGATTGCCGCGATTTTCTTGTATATATCAATACGTTGATTGTGGTTTCTGATATAGCTTTCAGGCAAATATGCGTCAATATTTATATCAATCGCAGCGTCCTGCACATCGTCAATCTTAATACCCTGTGCCTCATCAACGCTTTCTTTCAGCAATTTACAGTACATATCGTAGCCGACCGCGTCCATATGTCCGTGCTGTTCAGGTCCTAAAATATTGCCTGCACCTCTTATTTCAAGGTCACGCATTGCGATTTTAAATCCCGAACCGAACTCGGTAAATTCCTTTACCGCACGAAGTCTTTTTGACGCAATATCCGATAATATCTTATCTCTGTGATACGTCAAATACGCATATGCCGCACGATTTGAACGTCCGACACGTCCTCTTAACTGATAAAGCTGTGAAAGTCCCATTTTATCGGCATTTTCAATTATAATCGTATTCGCATTCGGAATGTCAAGACCTGTTTCAATAATAGTCGTACAGACAAGTACGTCGGTTTTGCCGTTTACCATATCGTACATAATATCTTCAAGTTCGTCCTCTTTCATCTTACCGTGACCGACTGCAACGGTTATATCGGGGAACATTGAACGTATCCATTCCGCTTTTCTGTATATTCCCTGTACACGGTTATACAGATAAAACACCTGTCCTCCGCGTGACAGTTCATTTCTGACAGCGTCCGCTATAACTGCGGGATTGTCCTCCAAAACATACGTCTGTACAGGGTATCTGTTTTCGGGCGGTTCTGAAAGCACACTCATATCTCTTACACCCGTCATTGCCATATGCAAGGTACGCGGTATAGGCGTTGCAGTCATTGTCAGAACGTCTATATTTTGCTTTAATTCCTTTAACCGTTCCTTGTGTGCAACACCAAATCTCTGTTCCTCGTCTATGATAAGCAAGCCCAAATCTTTAAATTCCAAGTCCTTTGAAAGTATTCTGTGCGTTCCGATAATTATATCAATTTCGCCCGTTTTAAGTTTTTTCAAAATACGTTTTTGCTCGGAAGCTGTACGGAAACGTGACAGCATTTCAACCTTTATCGGAAAACTTTCCATACGTTTTAAAAACGTTTCGTAATGCTGCATTGCAAGAATTGTCGTAGGGCAAAGATATGCGACTTGTTTTGAGTCGCCGACCGCCTTAAATGCCGCACGAAGTGCAATTTCCGTTTTACCGAAACCAACATCACCGCAAAGAAGTCTGTCCATCGGCTTTTGGCTTTCCATATCGCCTTTAACTTCTTCAATCGACCTTAACTGGTCGTCCGTTTCCTGATACGGGAACGTATCTTCAAAATCACGCTGCCAAGGTGTGTCTTCGCTGTACGCAAAACCTTTTGCCCTCTCACGTTCCGCATAAAGTGCAACAAGTTTTTTCGCCAATTCTTCCGTTGACTGTTTTACTCTCTGCTTTGTCTTGTTCCATTCGTTACTGCCGAGCTTATTAAGTTTCAGCTTTTTATCGGTATTGCCGACATATTTATAAAGCAGATTAAGCTGGTCAATCGGAATATACAAAGAATCTGTACCTTGATACTGAATTTTAAGGTAATCCTTTGTTATGCCGCCGACAACCATTTTCTTTGTACCCATATATTGACCGATACCGTGCGTTTGATGTACCACGTAGTCGCCTACACTTATATCTGTGTAATTCTTAATTCTGTTTGCGTTTTCAACCTTACGCCTTGAACGGCTTTTCTTTGTTTCAAAAATTTCTCTGTCGGAAACAAGCACAAAATTAATTTCGGGATACTCAAAACCCTTATTAAGTTCACCCTTTATGATAACGGTTTCGCCTTTATTGAAATTTGCTTTATTTGCGTCATCACCGATAAATCTCGCTCTTATCCCCTTGTCAACAAGCACACCTGCAAGGTTTTCGCCGCGGCCTCTTGACGTACAAAGAATTGCGACAGTATAATTTTTACTCTGCCAATTCCTCAAATCTTCATACAAATACTCGATTTTACCATGGAACGAAACAGTTGTTTTAGTTGTGAATGTTTCAAGGTGCTTGTACTTAAAGTCGGTTGACGAATGAGAAAGAACGTCAAGCGAAATAAGTTTTTTCGCCGACATTTCATGCACTTTATCGTGATATGAGCAATAAAAACTGTCCTTTGCCGCACCGATTATTCCCTTTTCTTTAAGTTCGGCTACTACTTCGTTTTTCTCCCATTCAAACGTCTTGCCACGCTCGCTTATACGTTTCGGGTCAATTATAAACACAAGGTCATTATCCGAAAAATAATCGGTAATTGACGGTATTTTGTCATATACAAGCGATACATATTTGTCTATTGACGGGAAATATTTTACTTCCTTAAAGCTTTCTATATCCGATTCGGTTGTTTCGATAAAATAGCTTTCGTCACTCTTTTTACGTTTTGCACTTCTTATACGTTTTTCAAGTTCTGCTATAATTCTGTCACGTTTTTCGTCAGTGATAACCGCCTCATTCGCCGGTGTCACACGTGCGAAGTCAATCTTATCAAGCGAACGCTGAGTATATGTGTCAAACTCTCTTATAGAGTCGGTTTCATCATCAAAAAATTCAATTCTGTACGGATTTTCGTTGCCGACAGGAAATATATCAAGTATTCCGCCGCGGATTGCGAACTGTCCCGCACCCTCAACGCTGTCCTCTCTTGAGTAACCCATTACAACAAGGTCCTCCGTCAGCTTTTCAAGATTAAACGTTTTTCCAAGCTCAAAATCTATACAAAGGCTCTTAAATTCTTCTTTATCGCAAGTATACTGCAGAATGGCGTCAAGGCTTGTCACAACTATATAATCGCCGCCGCTTACAAGTTTCTGTATAACGGAAATTCTTGCGTGCTCGTTCTGATGACCGGAGGTTTCGATATTATAGAAAATATATTCCTTTGTCGGAAAATACAAAACATTATCCGAATACAATTCCATATCCGAATAAAGTTTTCTCGCCTCCATATCACTGTAACACACAACAAGCGCAGATGATTTATTTTCATTTTTCAGCGAATAAATAAGCTGTCCCTGAGCCGATTCAACTATTCCCGCAACAGAAACAGGCGTATTATTAAGATTTTCGACTATGCCTTTATACGGTGCATAATCGTTTAAAATATCAGAAAAATTCATATTTACAGCCTTTCTGCCCACAACCGTTCTTTACACACCTTGTCGTGGACGGACAAAATGCACTTTTTTATTTGCCGTTATACTTATTCATCGCAGACTGTACACCGTTTTTGATAATCTCCGCAACAGCTTTTTCCGCTTTAACTATTGCGTCCTCCATTACAGGAATTTCTTCCTTTGTAAATCTGCCGAGTACAAAGTCTGCCAAATCATAATCTTCGTGTTTCGGTGCACCGACACCCATTTTTACTCTTGGGAATGTATCACTGTTTAGACGGTATATTATAGATTTAAGTCCGTTGTGACCGCCGGCACTTCCTTTCGGTCTTACTCTTATTATGCCTACATCAAGAGATATATCGTCATTGATTACAATAATATTTTCAGGCGGTATTTTATAAAACTGTGCCATTTCACCGACTGAATCACCGCTTAAATTCATATATGTCTGTGGTTTTACAAGATACACCTTTTCACCGCTTATTGTTGCCTCACCGTACACCGCTTTAAACTTTAATTTGGTAAGTTTTGCACCGTACTTATCCGCAATATAGTCTATTGTGTGAAATCCGATATTATGACGCGTCATATCGTACTGCTTACCCGGATTTCCAAGTCCCACTATTAAATACATTGGTATAATCTCCTCTTTACGCCCAAAAAGGGCAGATAATTTATCTGCCCAAATATCTTTAAAACTCATATTACTTACGTTTATCCTTCCAACCCTCTTTATTAACCTGTCTTGCACGTGCGATAGACAAGCTGTTTTCAGGAATATCTTCTGTTATTGTCGAGCCTGCGGCAATATAAACGCCGTCACCGACATTAATCGGCGAAACGAAGTTTGTGTTACAGCCGACAAAGCAATCGTCACCGATTGTTGTTCTGTACTTCTTCTTACCGTCATAGTTACACGTTACAGTACCACAGCCGAAGTTTACCCTCTTACCGACATCGCTGTCGCCGATGTATGTAAGATGAGAAATCTTTGTACCGTCGTCGATATTTGAATTTTTAAGTTCAACGAAATCGCCGACTTTAACTTCTTTACCCACATGACAATTAGGTCTGATATACGCAAAAGGTCCTACGTGTGTACCCTCGTCAACTTCCGATTCAAGTATAACTGAGCTTAACACGTCAACGCCGTCATGTATAACCGCTCTGTTAAGCATACTTCCCGAACCGATAACGCAGTCAGAGCCGATTTTTGTACCGCTCTTTATTGTGACGTTCTGACAAATTTCCGTATCATTGCCGATTTCAACGCCGTCTTCGATATAAACGCTTTCAGGATTACGCATTGTAACACCGTTTCTCATATGGTATTCATTAATACGCTTTTGCATAATCTTTTCAGCCTCATTAAGCTGTACTCTGTCGTTTATACCTCTGATTTCGTCATTGTCCGAAATTGCGTAACCGCCGATTTTCTTACCGGCACTTAGAAGTATTTCAAGAGTATCTGTAAGGTAATATTCGCCTTGTGCATTGTTCGGAGTAATCTTATCAAGTGCATATACAAGCGACTGTGCGTCAAAAACGTACATTCCGGAATTTACTTCGTTGATTTTCTTTTCTTCTTCACTTGCGTCCTTTTGCTCAACGATTTTCAAAACAGAACCGTCATTATCTCTTACAATTCTTCCGTAACCTGTCGCATCGTCAAGAATTGCAGTTATAACAGTTGCTTGATTGCCGTTATTTTTGTGATATTCAATAGCCTTGTTTATTGTTTCGGCAGTTATAAGAGGAGTGTCGCCGTTTAGAATAACAACCTCGCCCTTTGAATTTTTTATAACATCGATAGCCTGCATAACCGCATGACCTGTACCCTTTTGTTCAGCCTGCAATGCAAATTCGCACACATCGCCGAGTACCTCTTTAACCGTTTCTGCCTTATGACCGACAACCGCGCAAACCTTGTCCGCACCTGCCGCCTTAGACGCGTCAATAACCCACTTTGAAAGTGGTTTACCGCATACTTTATGAAGTACCTTCGGCATTTTCGACTTCATTCTTGTTCCCATTCCTGCCGCTAAAATTACACTTGTAAACATAAATAACTCCTCTCAAAAACACTTATAAATCCATTTTTGATGTAACTTCCATGTCGTGATGTATCTGTTCAATAAGTTTATCTACACCGTCAAATTTTATAACACCCCTAAGTTTTTTCGCAAAACTCACGCGTATATATTCTCCGTAAATATCCTCGTCAAAATCAAGGATATGACTTTCCACTGTCAATTTTCTTGCACCGAATGTCAGATTTTTTCCGACATTGACAACGCATTTCAAACGCTTTCCACGCACATACGTTATACCTGCGTAAACCCCCTCTTCGGGAAGTGCCATATTCACGTCATAATCAACATTCGCAGTCGGAATACCCATTTTTCTGCCGTTCTGCAAACCTTTCACAACATTGCCTTCAATGCAATAACGTCTGCCCAAAAAACGTTCCGCTTTTTCCATATCACCGGCTTTTATAATGCTCCTTATGTATGTACTCGAAACGATTTTTCCGTCAAGCTTTATAACGTCCGTAACAAACACTTTAAATCCGTATTTCTCGCCAAACCATTTTAAAAGTTTGACGTCACCTTGTGCTTTGTAGCCGAAACTGTAATCATATCCGACACAAACAGCCTTTATATGAAGATTTTCAACAAGATACTGTACAAATTCTTCGGGAGTTTTTTTCATAAACTCCTTATCAAATTTCTCCATATACACAAAATCGGGCTTTTCACGTTCCAAAAGCTCCAACTTTGCCTCATTCGGCGTTATAAGCTCAATCTTATGCCCCACAACGTCATTTGTGTTTTCTTCAAACAACAGCACACCGCTTTTTAAGCCGTTTTCTTTTGCATATTTAATACCGTTTCTGATAATCGTCATATGAGCGATATGAAGTCCGTCAAAATTTCCGAGTGCAACAACCGTACCATCGTAATCTGTTTTATCACGGAATATCTTCATTTGCATCGCCCCCTTAATTCCAGAAAGATTTTTCAAGTTTTAATTTGCCGTCTGTAATCTTTGATATACACAAAAATTTATTTTTTTCGTCATACACGCGGTAAGATTGTCCCTCTTTACCGCTGTACGTCATCTGTACACCGTTCGTAACGCTTTTAACTTGCTTTGGGTTAAGTTTAATTTTAGGATATTCCTCAAACATTCTGTCAACGGGAATTATGATTTTTTCAAGCTCGCCGTTGTTTTTCAATGTTTCGATTTCCTTTAGAGTGTGGCTTTCTTCTATCGTAAACGGTCCTGTTTTTGTACGTCTTAATGTGTTCATATACGCACCGACGTGCAGTTTCATACCTATATCCTCGCAAAGTGTTCTGATATATGTACCTTTTGAACACGAAACGTCAATAGTCACACGTTCGCCGTTAATTTCAAGTATATCAATAGAATTTATCGTCACCTTACGGCTTTTCCTCTCAACTTCGATACCTTTTCTTGCAAGTTCGTAAAGTTTCTTGCCGTTTTGCTTTATCGCAGAATACATAGGCGGTATCTGCTCGATTTCACCGACAAAGCTCATTATAACTTGTCTGATTTCATCTTCACTGCAAGTTACTTCACACTCCGTAAGCACTTCACCGTCTGCGTCCTGCGTATCGGTTGTCATACCCAGAACAAGCTCAGCTCTGTAACACTTGTCCGACAAAGTAAGCATATCCGCAACCTTTGTTGCAGAGCCGATACAAACAGGCAGCACGCCCGTTGCCTCAGGGTCAAGCGTTCCCGTATGTCCAACCTTTTTTATACCCGTCATCTTACGCATAACATAAACCATATCATGCGAAGTACGTCCCAAAGGCTTATCTATTATAATTATACCGTTCATTATAATCTCCGTTAAATTATTTTATCCAAAGCTCTTTTGCAAGCGTCGATAACAGCCCTTTCGGCTTTGTCGGTTGAATCGAAATCCAAAGTCGCACCTGCCGCCTTAATATGACCGCCGCCGCCGAACTTCATTGCAACTTCCGCAACGTCGGCTTTACCGTTTGAACGCAAATTAAGTCTGAAACCGTTGTTTGTACGCTTTATGCAAACCGCAATTTCAGTACCCTCAATTCTTCTCGGAATATCAACCAAATTCGGAATATCTTCCTTACCCATTCCGTACTTTGCACCGATTTTTTCATCGGTAATTACCGCTTTAATTTTACCGTCTGCATATTCCTTGATATTTTCGGTAATTTCTGCTTTTAATTTCGCCGCCGCAAGCGACTCACTGTCAAAAAGCAGTCTTGCCACTTCCGCATGGTCAAAATCATATTCCAAAAGGTTTGCCGCCGTACGCATTGTTTTAGACGTAACGTTACTGTACTTAAAGCAACCCGTATCGGAGCATATTGCCGTATACAAATCCTTGGCAATATCATTATCCAATTCAATGCCCATTTTTTCAAACAAAGCATACAAAATTTCACCTGCCGCAGCCGCTTTACCGTCAACATAATTTGCATCTGCAAAATTAGTGTTTGTCAAGTGATGGTCAATATTTATTGAATTATTTATTTCTTCAAAGAGGGACTTTCTCTCTGCTATACGTCCCAAATCACCGCAGTCAATGCACGCGCAAAGGTCGTGATTATGTTTCATACCCTCTTGATACAAAACATAATCATCACCTATAAATGCCAATCTCGACTCAATTCTGCCGTTTACATATACGGTCGCCTCTTTACCCAACTTTCTCATAACCTTTGCAAATGCAAAGCATGAGCCAATTGTATCCGGATCCTCATTCAAATGAGTAAGCACTGCTACGGATTTTGCCTCCATTATCTTATCAATAACAGCCTGCATAACTAATCCCCTTTATTTCTTGTTTATATTATTAAGAAGTCTTTCGATATTTGCACCATGCTCGATTGAATCATCAAGTTCAAACACAAATTCCGGCGTATATCTTAAATCAATTCGTTTACCCAATTCACGTCTTATAAAGCCGGCGGCACTCTTTAAGCCCTGCATAGCTTTTTTCTTCGTTTCTTCATCACCCATAACGGAAATATATGCCTTTGCATATCTCAAATCGTTTGTCACGTTTACAGTAACAACGCTTGTCATAAGCGGAATACGCGTATCTTTTAATTCACGAATTATATTTGCAAGTTCACGCTTAACTTCTTCATTGATTTTATCAATTCTTGCCATATTTATTCCTCTCTGATGAATGACTGAATTTCAGCCAATAACTATCTTTCTATTTCTTCCATAACAAAACATTCGATAGTATCGCCCTCTTTAATATCGTTGAAGTTTTCAACACCGATACCACATTCAAAGTTTTCCGCAACTTCTTTTGCATCATCTTTAAATCTCTTTAGAGAATTTATAGTACCCTCGTGAACTATGATACCGTTACGAACGATACGAATTTCAGCATTACGCTGAATTTTGCCTTGTGTTACATAACAACCTGCGATAGTACCCACGTTTGACACCTTAAATGTCTGACGTACTTCCGCATAACCGATAACGACTTCCTTAAATTCAGGGTCAAGCATACCCTTCATAGCAGCCTCGATTTCTTCGATTGCCTGATAAATAACTCTGTAAAGTCTTATATCAACTTCATTCTGTTCAGCCGACGCAAGCGCACCTGCGTCAGGTCTTACGTTAAAGCCGACAATGATAGCATTTGACGCATTTGCAAGCATTACGTCAGATTCGTTAATCGCACCTACACCGCCGTGAATTGCTCTTACTCTTACTTCATCGTTAGATAATTTTTCAAGTGACTGTTTAACAGCCTCAACGCTACCCTGTACGTCAGCCTTTATGATAACATCAAGTTCTTTCATGTTACCCTCGTCAATCTGGCTGAACAAGTTATCAAGTGATACTTTAACAACTTGATTAAATTTATTTTCTTGAAGTTCCTGTTTTCTCTGTTCAGCAACGTCACGTGCAAGTTTTTCGTTTTCAACGACCATAAATGTGTCACCGCCCGACGGTGCCTCCGACAATCCAAGAATTTCAACCGGTGTTGACGGCGGTGCAGTCTTAACACGTCTGCCCTTATCGTTTACCATCGCACGAACTCTTCCGACAGCCGTTCCTGCAATCACAAAATCACCGACTTTAAGTGTACCGTTCTGTACAAGAACAGTCGCAACAGGACCTCTTCCCTTATCGATTTCAGCCTCGATTACAGTACCTTGTGCATCTCTGTTAGGGTTAGCCTTTAGCTCCTGCATATCTGCAACAAGAAGTACCATTTCCAAAAGTCCGTCAATGTTAATTCTCTTTTTAGCCGAAATTTCAACGCAGACAGTATCTCCGCCCCATTCTTCAGGTACAAGATCGTACTCGACAAGCATTTGCTTAACTCTTTCAGGGTTAGCACCGTCTTTATCAATCTTATTAATTGCAACAACGATTGTAACGCCCGCCGCTTTTGCATGGTTAATAGCCTCGATTGTCTGTGGCATAATACCGTCATCAGCCGCAACAACAAGTATTGCAACGTCAGTTACCTGTGCACCTCTCGCACGCATTGTTGTAAATGCTTCGTGACCCGGTGTATCAAGGAATGTTATAAGTCTGTCGTTTAGTTTAACGCTGTAAGCACCGATATGCTGTGTAATACCGCCAGCCTCTGTATCTGTTACGCTTGTATCACGGATTGCGTCAAGAAGTGATGTCTTACCGTGGTCAACGTGACCCATTACAACAACTACAGGAGGACGCGGAACAAGATCTTCCGGCTTATCTTCTTCCTCCGTTTCAATCATAAGCATATCTTCTTTTGTAAGAACAACTTCCTGTTTAACTTCAATACCGAAATCGTCACCGATAAGCTGTGCTGTTTCAAAGTCGATAGCTTGGTTTTGTGATGCCATAACTCCAAGCATCATAAGTTTTTTAACAACTTCTGCCGATGTCTTACCCATCTTAGACGCAAATTCACCAACCGTAATTGTTTCAGGGATTTCAACCTCTGTTATAACCTTAGCCTTTATTTCCTTTTTAGGCTGTTGGTTCTTTTCCTTTTCACGACGGTTTTTGCCGCCCTTTTTATTCTTAGCTTTACCGCCCTTTTTATCCATCTTGATATTATCAGGAACCATATCTTCAATACGTTCACGGGATTCTATTGTATCAAGTTCAACAGTTGATTGACGGGTATCAACATAACGTTTCTTTTCCTCTGTCTTTACAACATACTCTTCTTCCGTATTGGTATGGTCGATATTGCTCAAGTCAATTCTTTGACCCGACTGTTTCTTTGCAACTTTCTTATGCTTTTCTTGCTTTTGCTTTTCTTGCTTTTGCTTTTCTTCTTTCTTTTCAGCCTTTGTTTCAGTCTTAACTTCGGCTTTTACCTCTGCTTTTTCTTCAGTCTTTTTAACTTCTTTAACAGATTTTTCTTCTGCTTTCTTTTCTTCTTTCTTAGCAGGTTTTTCAGCCTTTTCTTCTGTTTTCTTGGCAGGCTTTTTCGCCGGCTTTTCTTCGTCATTGCCGTCTTCGCTTGCTTTCTTCAAAGCCGCCTCACGCATTTCACGAATTTCTTCATCTGAAACTTGGTTCATCTCCGTATAAATATCGAAAATCAAACCGATAGTTTCTTCGTCAACCACGCTTGCCGAACTCTTTAGTTCTACTCCGAATTCCGCAAGTTTAGCTATTATATCCTTATTTGTAATCTTTAGATTTTTTGAAATCTCACCTAATTTTATCTTATCTGCCATATTTGCATCACCCTTTCTCCATGTCCCAGAGGGATTAGTCGTTTAATCTATCTAAAATTGCTTTCGCAAAATTGTCGTCATTCACGGAAACTACCGCACGGCTGTCTGCTCCTGTAAACTTGCCAAGCTCCGCCTTACTTCCCGCCTCAACAAATTTCGTTTTATAAAATTTGCATGAATCGGTTATTGATTTTTTTGTATTATCAGATGCGTCACACGCTACTATAATAAGCTTTGAAACACCGCTTTTAACGGCTTTTGAACATATATCTTCACCTGTCTGCACCTTACCGGCTCTTTTTGCCAAGCCGAGCATACCTAAAAATTTGTTGTTCAAATCAATTCCTCCGCCGCTTTATATAGTTCCTTTGGGACGGCACATTTAAAATGACGCTCAATCCCTCTTTTTTTCTCCGCATTTCGAATACAGTCTATATTCTTGCAAATATAAGCACCACGTCCGAACAATTTTTTATCACAGTCGAATTTAATCTCACCTGTTTTGTTGTCACGAACCAATCTTATAAGTTCATTTTGCGGATACATTTTTCTGCACGCAACGCACATCCTTTGTGGTATGTGCTTCATATATATTAGTCCTCCGCACTGATGTCTATTTTCCAGCCTGTAAGTCTTGCCGCAAGACGTACATTCTGACCTGCTCTTCCTATTGCAAGCGAAAGCTGATATTCAGGTACAACAACGTGTGCACTCTTTTCTTCTTCGTTGATTTCAGCTGAAATAACCTTGGCAGGACTTAAACTTGCCGCAATAAATTCTGCAGGGTCTTCGCTCCACTTAACTATATCAATCTTTTCATTCTTCAATTCTTCGCCGATATTCTGAACTCTTATACCCTTCGGTCCGATACAAGCACCTTGTGCGTCAACGTTAGGATCGTTTGAATAAACAGCAATCTTTGTTCTTGAACCGCCCTCACGTGCAATGTTCTTTATCTCAACAATACCCTCGGCAATTTCAGGTACTTCTGCCTCAAACAACTTTTTAACAAGTCCCGGATGAGTTCTTGAAACGATAATCTGTGTACCCTTTGTTCCGCTTTTCACTTCGCTCACATAGCATTTAAGCACTTGACCTACTTCATATGTTTCGCCGATTGGCTGTTCTTTTTCAGGCAGCATTGCTTCGATTTTGCCGATGTCAATAAATACGTTTCCTTTTTCTATTCTCTCGATTGTTCCCGAAACTATGTCATTTGTCTTTTCGGTGTATTCACTGTAAATTATTCCTCTTTCAGCCTCTCTTATTCTCTGCGTAACAACTTGTTTTGCAGTCATTGCACTGATTCTGCCGAAATCTTTCGGTGTTACTTCTATATTTACCATATCACCGATTTGATAATTACCGTTGATTGCTCTTGCGTCCTCAAGTGAAATTTCTTCAAATTCGTCATATACAAGGTCAACAACTTCTTTCTTTGCAAATACCTTTACAGTTCCGCTTTCTCTGTCTATTGAAACCTCAACATTTTGTGCAGAATAAAAGTTTTTCTTATATGCCGCAACAAGAGCCGCTTCAAGAGCGTCTATAAGTACCTCTTGACTTATGCCCTTTTCGTTACAGATTTCCGTAAGAACCTCAAATAATCCCTTTTCCATTTTTATAAATCTTCCTCTCTAAAACTTAAATGATAATCTTATATAAACTGCTTGCTTAACAGGTATTTCTTTCACTTTCCCATCAAGTTCAACAAATGCTGTTTTATCCTTGTAATCCTTTAAAACGCCTGTAAATTCCTTTATACCGTTTTCTGCTTTGTAAAGCTTTACATCAACCTCTCTGCCGATATAATAAAGAAATTCACGTTCCTTTGTAAGTTTTCTGTCTGCCCCCGGTGATGAAACTTCAAGCGTATAATTTTCTTCAATAAAATCTTCCGCGTCAAGAAGTTCCTCTACTGCCTTTGAAAACAATTCACATTCGTCTATGCCGATTCCGCCTTCTTTGTCAATATAATAGCATAGCGAATAAGTGTCGTCGGCTTTTTTGTATGTCACATCAACAATATATACATTTTGTTTCTGTGCAATTTGTTCTCCGAGTTCAAGTGCTCGGATTTCTGTTCCGTTAGCCATTTGTACCTCCGTAACTTCTCAAAAAATCTTTTCATATAAATATGAAAGAGTGGGTAAACCCACTCTTTCTGAATATAGTATATTCCGCTTTAAAAGATATTATATCACATAAATCCAACAATTTCAAGACTTTTTTGTGATTTTATCTTTATTATTCATCGCTGCCGTCATTGCTTTCACTGCTACTGTATTCAGAACTCGAAGATTCACCGCTTGATTCTTCGCTTGATTCATATCTTTCACCTGTACTCTCGTGAGAAGAACTTGATGTTCCCGTACTTTCTTCGGTCGTTTCATGATTTGATGACGAACCGGATGATGAGTTTGATGAACCGGATGATGAGCTTGATGAACTGTTTGAAGTACTTGAGCTTGATGAACCCGAAGTTCCCGATGAACTGTATGATGAATTTGAACTTCTGCTTTTTGAGTTTGATGAATTTGATGAATTGGATGAATTTGAAGTGTTTGACGAGCTTGAAGATATACCGCTTGATGAAGAACTACCGCTCTCTCTTGTAGCATTTTTAGGATTGTCCGTTGTGATATTATCTGCAGGATAACCGAACACATCTTGTACCATCGTTCTGATTTCGTCCATATTAGGTATCCAAACGTCGCCGTTCGCTGAATCTGAACTATATTCACCAGGCAATGAATACGAATGAATATTCACGCTTGAGAAATCAGCCAAATATTTTGAATACTTAATAACTTCACTTACTGTAAAGTTTGTCTTAATTTCAGAGCTTATATCCTTGAATATTGAAGGAATTTTCAAAATCAAAGATGCATTAACCTTTTGGTCTACAACAGCTTTCAGGAATTTCTGCTGCATTTCAACTCTGTCACTGTCACCGTTTACATAACCTTTAAATACACCGGTTGACGGATCGACATTACCGTGTCTGTAACGCATAAGCCATACAGCCTGCTGACCGTTCAGCTGATAGTCTCCCGGCGGAAGATTTATATGCAGACTCTGTACAGGGTCATCATATACCATACCTACACCGTCGCCGTAAAGATCCGGAATTGTAAATTCAATAGGACCAAGTTCGTCTATAACGTGAGCAACAGCGTCAAAGCTGAAATCAACATAGTAATTTATCGGAATACCCGTTATTCTCGTTACCGCCTCACAAGTTGCTGTCGCACCGCCGATTTCTCCGCTTTCATCCACAAATGCGTGTGCAGCGTTAATTTTTTGATAACGGTTTCCTATATACATTTTTGTATCACGAGGAATTGAGAGCATATTCACCTCTTTTGTTTCGGTATCAAAACTTGCCAGCATTATTGCGTCTGTTCTCAAGCCGTCAACGTCAACGCCCATAAGTAAAACGTTTATCTTTCCATCTGCCGCCTCAACAGTCGAAGTGTTGTCCACTGCTTCCTCATTGTTTGAGCCCGAAAAGTCAATTCCCATACAGACAGCTGCCACGGCAATAATCACTGCGAGTGATATTCCAAGCACTTGAAAATATCTTTTTACATTAAATTTAACTTTCACTCTGTAACCTCCAAAAATATTCATCTATGTTTCAAAAAAATACAATATATTTTAATTATACCATTCAAACTTACTCTCGTCAATAGAAAAAACACTTTATGTTTTTAAACTATTTGTAAACTTTACATACATATCCAAAAGTCAAATTGCATTTCAGATAATTTATCAGCACGCAAAAAGGGTGATATTTCCATACCACCCTTTAATTATTAACCCATATTAAATTTTTATACTAATGTGCAATATATGAAATTTTGTTAGCTTTCAGATATTCTTCGGCATATGTGCCTTTTGCGCATTTCACGTTGACTTTTTCGCAGCCGTCAAACGCTCCGACAGCAATATATTCAATGCTCTTTGGCAAAACTACGGTTTTAAGATTTTTGCAATTTTCAAATGCTTTTATATCTATGGCTTTCGTACCATCAGGAATTACGATTTCCTTTAAATCTGTGTTTGAAAATGCTTTTACTCCGATTTCCTGCAATTTTTCAGGTAACTTAATGTTTTCAAGGCTTGTGCAGTCAGCAAATGTCATATCTTCAATCTTCATCACATTTTGAGGTATATTTATATCAGTAAGATTATCGCAACCTTCAAATGCTCCCCATTCGATATATGACACCGTTTCAGGAATTTCTATACCTTTCAACTCTTTGTTGTTTTTAAAGGCATCCGCTCCGATTCCCTCTACCGTCACACCTTCAAGTTCCTTTGGTATTACCGCATATTCGCCGAGATTATCCGCAGCTTTCAGAACAGCTTTCTCATTATGAACGGCATATGTCGCATATGATGAAGCGAATGCACTGATTTGAGTCATCATAACTATAAGCATAAGCGCCGCAACTAACATTTTCTTCTTCATATTTGACACTCCCTTTCATTCATTTCCTGTTCTCTTTATAAGTCTATTATACGCCGTATGAATATTTATTACAACAACAACAGACTTACAAAATTGTTTAAATGATTTAAGAAGTTGTTACAAATTGTTACAAAAAATTTTGTTTTATTTTGCATTCAAAAATACACCAAATTTGCGAAACCAAATCAAAGAAAAATATCAAATATTCCGTTCAAAAACATTCAAAACAATATTATACAAAAAATCAGAGCAAGCTGTATACAGCTTGCTCTGATGTGGTGGGAGAGGATGGATTCGAACCATCGAAGTCGAAGACAACAGATTTACAGTCTGCCCCCTTTGGCCGCTCGGGAACTCTCCCAAACTATGAGGGATAAACCCGAAAGTTTATCCCTTTTTATGGAGCTGGTGATGGGACTCGAACCCGCGACCTGCTGATTACAAATCAGCTGCTCTACCAATTGAGCTACACCAGCATCATATTTAAGAACATTATTTAAAAAGTGGTGGGAGTTACAGGGCTCGAACCTGTGACATCCTGCTTGTAAGGCAGACGCTCTCCCAGCTGAGCTAAACTCCCATACTTTTTGGTCGGGATGACAGGATTCGAACCTGCGGCCCTCTGGTCCCAAACCAGATGCGCTACCAAACTGCGCTACATCCCGACGTATGTTCTCTGCCGTTTCGCTCTCGCCAAACGACTTGTATATAATAGCAAAGATATTTAGTTTTGTAAACCTCGATTACAGTCGATTATGTTTGTTTTTTGCTTATTTTACTTTTGTATTCTCATTTTTACGTTCATTTTCTACTTTATTCATATTTTTTATAAAATTATAAATAACATAGAAAACAAGCACCAATCCGCCGTAACCGCAAAGTCTGTAAGCTGTATTTATAATTTTAGAAAAACCCGCACCGCTCATAGCGACCGCAATTACAGTCATAAAGAATACAACAACATTCTTCCCTATTTTTCTGCTTGCTATGTCAAGTACGTTAAATCCGTTTGATACGTCTGTGGTAATGACCGCAAAGAAAAGCATCGTTCCGTAAATCGCTCCAAACACTTTGTTTTGTCTGAGAGCCATTGTAAGCATAGGTATTTCTCCGAGATTTATTTTGCCGTAATATATTTCAAGCACAGTCCATATAAGCAGCATCATAACAAACAGCACCACTCCGGACATAACGCTTGCCAATGCCGCCTCTTTCCTGTCCTGCAAAAAACGGCTCATACCCGCAAGAATTGCACCTGTTGTTATAAGATTGTATCCGGCATATGAAATACTCGAAACAGTCATTTTAACTTCATTTGAAAAAACTTGATGTTCTCGAAATCTCAATATATAGAAACAACAAAAAATGATACCGAAAATTATTATTGCACCCAAAATCGAATTTATACCCATAATTTTTTTATTGTTCATAAAAAATATCATTCCGCATACTGCAGTAAAAATAATTGCGCCGAATATTTTTTTAATTCCGAACAATATAAAAAACATTTCCCCTGCACACGCCGTCATAACGCATACTGTGGATATTGCAAAAAGTAAAGTTATAATTTCGACAATTTTTCTTATATTATATCCAAAAAAATTATTCAGATAATCCGAATAAGTTTCTATATTTTTTTCTACACATACCGATAAAACCGCATACGCAAACACCGAAAAAATAACGCACGAAAGCAATACACCTATAATGCTGTATTTTCCGTATTTCACAAAAAAGCTTATAATCTCCTGTCCCGACGCAAAACCTGCACCGATAACAGCCGCCACATAACCGCATACGACGCTTAAAACATTCCGTATATTTCTCATAGCCGCACCCCCTAAGAAAATTTATGCAAAAAAACAGTGCGGTATTCAAATACCGCACTTAAATTTCTTATTAAATTATTTTTTGATTATTTTTCAATAGAAAGAATTTTAAATTCAATCTCACCGCCGGGAGTGTTTGCCTTTACAGTTTCGCCTGCCGCTCTGTTAAGACAAGCCGCACCGATAGGTGATTCGTATGATAGCTTGTTCTTGTAAGGATCAGCCTCTGTTGAACCAACGATTGTGTACTTTTCTTCACCGCCGAATATTGCAAGAACAACCTTTGAACCCGGAGTTACAACGTCTGACTTGATTTCTTCATCGTCAATAACTCTTGCATATTTAAGCATATATTCGATTTCGTTAATTCTTGCCTCTACTTCTGCCTGTTCATTTTTTGCTTCATCATATTCGGCATTTTCCGAAAGGTCACCAAATGAACGAGCCTCTTTAATTTTTTCAGATACTTCTTTTCTTGTAACATTTTTTAAAGTATCAAGTTCGTTTTCAAGTTCCAATTTACCTTCTCGTGTTAAAACAAATTCCTTTTCATCAGCCATTTTATGTCATTCCTCTCTTATTTTCACTTACGATTTAACTATTATAACTTTTTTTGAGTGAATTGTCAAGCTGTATTGGGATTTTAACACTAATTTCTCCCCTCAAGCAAAACATTCGTAGAGGCGGTCATCGTTCACTAAAAAAAATATATATTTAGCCCCTCAATCGTCTTTGTCGACAGCTCCACTCGAGAGGAGCCTTTTAGTATGGATTTCCCAACTTGTACGGGACAGTGCCTCGTCGTCCCTTGCCTCTCCTTGAGGAGAGGGTGACCGCTTGCGGTGGTGTGGTGGCTTTTCTATTCGTGTGATGTTCTTATTTTAGCCACCCCTCAGCCGACTTTGTCGACAGCTCCCCTCAAGGGGAGCCTTTCATTTATCCGAGATTAAAGCAACGTCAAATCAACAATGAATTTAATTCAAAATTATGGGCAAGCTAATAAAAAGGAGTGATTTTTTTGAATTTTCTCACTTTAAAAGATGACTTTTACAAGCGGTACGAAACATCAAGCAAATTTCTTCACTACACCTCATACGGCGCATTATGCACACTTCTCGGACATACAGATATACCCACAGCACCGTCGTTATGCTGTACATTATCAATGCGAGTTGAAATGTTCGCACGAAAAAGCGGCGGCAACTATGTAAAAATCGAAAACACCACCACAGACAAATGTCTGCAATACCCTTTCGGCACGTCCACAGACCTTTTTAAAGGCAAAACAAAATTCTTTGCCGAGTTAATACATGCACTTGAAAACAGCGGTTTAAAAGGTGCAGAAATACTGTACAATAACACGATACCGAATTTTATATCCTCAAAACACGCTTTTTCGGCTGCACTGATAAAATCACTTATGCAAGTAAGTGATATAGAACTCACCCCTCTTGAAACCGCCGCAATATGTGCATTAAACGACGATTTAACGCCTTATCTCGCCGTACTTTTTTCTAAAAAAGGCTACTGTACACTTATGAACAGTGGTGAGCCGAAAAACCTGCCGTTGCCGCTTTCCGGCTACAAAATTCTTACTGCGCACTGCACAGAACCGTTAAGCAACCATTCAAAGCACATTAAATATGCTATGTCCGAAATACGAAGATTATACCCTCACGTCAATTCAATATCAGACTTGACACCCGAAATACTGAGCACCGCAAAATCATCGTTTAAAAACAGCAAAGCGGCTAAATATATGTATCACCTATCCACCGAAAATACACGCATTAATACCGTTTCCGCCGCATTAAAACGATGTGATATAAAAACACTTTTCCGCGAAATAAACAATTCGGAACAATCCATGGAACGTTTTTGGGATATTGGCACAGAACATAAATTTCTTGCAAATACTGCACGCAATACAGACGGCATAGCCGCCGCAAGATGTCAGGATAAAGGTATTTGGGCAATCGTTGAAGCAGATAAGGTCGATTATTCAATAAATATGATTAAAAGCGATTTTGAAAACACTATCGGCTATAAACCGACTTTTTGTGTATGTGACACTTTTTAAACAAAAAATGAGTCTGTCGATAAAATATCGACAGACTCATTCGGTTTAGCCGTTCATTTTTTTAAGAAACTTTTCGTGTGCGGCTCTAATTTCAACAGCCATTGCTTCAGGAGCAGTTGTGTTACAGTGAGCCCAAGCACCTGTTTCAGAAGATGCGTTATATTTAATCTTATCTGCACTTCTCATCGGCGGATAGAATGCGATATGGAAGTGGTAATAATCAGATACATCTTCACCGTTTACAGGGTTTTGATACATACACATCATATAAGGGAACTTATAATCAAACAAACTGTCGAATGTACCTGTTGTTTCCTTTAATATCTTTGCAAGATTTGTCTTTTCACTGTCTGTAAGCTGTGACAAATTCTGTACGTGACGCTTTGCGGCTATGTACATACCGTAAGGATATTCGCTGAAGAATGGTAGGAATGTAACGAAATCTTCGTTTTCCATAATAATTCTGTCACCGCAGTTCATTTCATCTTCAAGCATATCGCAGATTAGACAGTTATGTGTTTCGTCAAAATGCTCCTTACATGATTCCATTTCAAGCTGTAATTTCTTCGGAATTACAGAATAACCGTAAATCTGACCGTGAGGGTGAGGCATTGTAACACCTACAACGTCACCTCTGTTTTCAAAAATAAATACATACTTAATCTTTTCGTCCTTGCTTATTTCAACAAATCTTTCTGTCCACAAATCAACAAGTTCTCTGATATGGTCAACAGGAAGCTCCGGCAATGTTACAGTATGCTCCGGTGAGTACAAAATAACTTCGCACTTGCCGTATGCTGGCTTTGTCTTGTAAATTCTTGTTTCAACATCATCCGGTACAGGCGGATTTTGTGAAAGTGCAGGGAAATCATTATCATATTCATACACTGTAAAGTGGTCAGGAACCTTTCCCGAACCCGGACAGAACGGACACCAATCCTTTGGCATCTGAGGTCTGTTCTGACGGTGTGATGCAATCATTACCCAATCCTTTATTAGTGGGTTCCAACGTAATTCAGCCATTAAATTTTTCCTCCTTGAAATTCATATAATACTATTTTACACCTATTTTCATTGTCAGTCAATACCAAAATCACGCAAGTTCAAGTGTGAACGTGAATTTTGTATATTTAACCGTTGAGCCTTCCTTTGTATCGACACTTTCAACCCAAACGTTTTGCTTATGCAATGTCATAATATTTTTAACAAACGACAAACCCAGTCCAGCACCGCTCTTTTCATTTACGCGTGACTTATCGGTTTTATAGAAACGATTGAAAATATTGCTCAAATCCGCACCGCTTATTCCGTCACCGAAATTACCTACGCAAAATCTCGCTCTGCCGTCCTCAATCCATGTTCTTATACCGATTGTCGTATTAGGATAACTGAATTTTATCGCATTGTCAAGCAAGTTTATGACAACTCGTTTTATCGCGTCTTTATCTGCTATAACTTTCAAAATGTCATCTTCAAAATCAACATTAAGTTCAAGATTTTTCTCGTCAATTCTGTTACACAAACCGATTATACAAATTCTTGTAAGCTCGTTCAAATCAAATTCAGACACATCAAGTTTATATTCGCTTGACGACATTTTTGACATTTCAAGCATATCATTAACCATTTTCGTAAGACGTTTTGATTCGTCAAGCACGATTTTAAGGTATTCCTTTTCTTTTTCGGGCGGAATTGTACCGTCCAAAATACCCTCGATAAATCCCGAAATACTTGTCATCGGAGTTCTGAGTTCATGCGATACGTCGCTTATAAACTCACTTCTTGTATCCTCCAATGCCTCTATGGAATCCGCCATAAAGTTAAAACTTGACGCAAGCTGTCCTATTTCATCGGCACTTGTCACCTCAACACGTTTGTCAAACTTACCTGACGCAATTCCCCTTGCAGCCTTATTAATCTCCTCTATCGGTTTCGAGATTTTCTTCGACTGCATATACACAAGAACAAATGCTGCCAATACAGAAAACAGCGATGTAATAATAACCATCATAAACAACTCAAGCGTTGTTTTTCTTATATCAAAAATACCTGTCACATAAAATGACGCTCCGACAATACCTCCCTGATATTTAATCGGTACACCTATAACCATCATTTTATTTTTATACGAACCGTTTAATGTGCTGTATTTCTTTACGATATTTCCGTTTGTTACAATATGTACAAGTTCGTCCGGAACGGTCGCGGAACTTGTTGTACTTTCCAAAACCTCACCGTTTGAATTAGTTACTATAATATCCGAGTTCAAAAAGCTGCCCCACGACCTTAAAAGCTGTTTATATGCCGCTCTTGCACGATAATCGGTATCTTCTATTTGCAGTGATCCTGTCCAATACTCCAAATTCTGCGATACGCTTATAACGTTATTCATATGAGTGCTTATTGCAAAATGATTTACAAATATACCGACCGTAACCGCAACCGACGTAAAAACAAGCATAAGTATTATAGCATACGTCCAAAACAAACGTCCCAAAATACTCTTAAACATTATCTTACCTCGAATTTATAACCTACGCCCCATACGGTTTTCAGCTGCCAATTTGCCTCAACGCCCTCAAGTTTTTCTCTAAGTCTTTTTATATGAACGTCAACTGTACGCGAATCACCGAAATAATCAAATCCCCATACTTCTTCCAAAAGCTGTTCACGCGTGAACACTCTGTTCGGGTTTGACGCAAGGAAATACAAAAGTTCAAGTTCTTTCGGCGGCACTTCAACTATATTTCCGTTTATTTTAAGTTCGTAGTTTGAAAGGTTTATTGTAAGGTTAGGGAAAACAATTTCTTTTTCCGCATTTGATTCCTTTGTATCACTTCTTCTCAACACAGCCTTAACTCTTGCAAGAAGTTCTTTCGGCTCAAAAGGCTTAACCATATAATCGTCCGCACCGAGTTCCAAACCAAGCACCTTATCAAATGTTTCGCCTTTTGCGGTAAGCATTATAATAGGAATATTACTTACGCGTCTGATTTCACGGCACACCTGCCATCCGTCCATTTCAGGCATCATAACATCAAGAATTACAATAGCCGGTGCCTCTGACTTAAAAAGTTCAACGGCTTTTTTACCGTTGTTTGCGGTAACGGTATCAAAACCCTCTTTGTCCATATAAAGTTTTATAAGTTCTACTATATGTTCATCGTCATCTACTATAAGTACCTTATTGTTAGCCATTATTTTGTCCTCCTGTTTTTTCATCTTAATATGATACATTTATTATACCATAAACCGAAAAAATAATAAAGAGTATTGCGAAAATGTTTTAAATGTTATATAATAAATTCATAAAATTTTCACAAATTGGTGTCGAATATATTTTCAGGCACTACGAAAGGACGAAAAACATAATGAAACTTGGAATCGTAGGCTTACCTAACGTAGGTAAATCAACATTATTTAATGCAATAACTCAGGCAGGTGCAGAATCGGCAAACTATCCGTTCTGTACGATTGAGCCGAATGTCGGTATAGTTGACGTTCCTGACGAACGTCTTGACAAACTTGCAGAAATGTATCACCCTAAGAAAGTTACTCACGCCTATATCGAATTTGTTGACATAGCAGGTCTTGTAAAAGGTGCTTCAAAGGGTGAGGGTCTTGGAAACAAGTTCTTATCTCACATTCGTGAGGTTGACGCTATTGTTCACGTTGTACGTTGTTTTGAGGATGCAAACATCACTCACGTTGACGGTTCAATCGACCCTATCCGCGATATTGAAACTATCAGTCTTGAACTTATTTTCTCTGATATTGAAATGATTGAGAGAAGAATTGACCGTACAAAGAAAGCTATGAAGGGCGACAAGTCACTTGCAACAGAGCTTGCACTTTTGGAAAGAGTTAAAGCGACTTTGGAAGAAGGACTTCCTGCAAGAAGTATTGAATACACAGACGACGAAATGACTATAATGAAAGAAATTTCTCTTATTTCAATGAAGCCTGTTATCTATGCCGCAAACGTTGCGGAGGACGATTTCTCAAAAGGTATCGAAAACAACGAATTTGTAAACAGAGTTAAAGAACTTGCCGCAAAAGAAGGCTCACAGGTTATGCCTGTAAGTGCAAGAATAGAAGAAGAAATTTCTCAGCTTGACGGCGATGAAAAGGCAATGTTCCTTGAAGAACTTAATATGAGCGAATCGGGTCTTGACAGACTTATCAAAGCAAGCTATACATTGCTTGGTCTTATCAGTTACCTTACAGCCGGTGAACCTGAAGTTCGTGCATGGACTATCACAAAAGGTACAAAAGCACCTCAGGCGGCAGGTAAAATTCATACAGACTTTGAACGTGGCTTTATTCGTGCGGAAGTCGTTCACTATGATGACCTTATGGAATGCGGAAGTATGACAGCCGCTAAGGAAAAAGGTCTTGTAAGAAGTGAGGGTAAAGACTACGTTATGAAAGACGGAGATATTGTTTTGTTTAGGTTTAATGTATGATGAATAACAGAGATAATTTAATCAGCATAATTGTTCCCTGCTATAATGAAGAACACGCCATACCTTATTTTTATAAAGCAATAACGGAACATTCTACGCTGATGAAAAATGAATTTGGCGTTGATTTTGAATATTTATTTATAAATGACGGTTCGGTTGATAATACCTTAACTGTCTTAAAAGAATATGCAAATAAAGATAATCGCGTAAAATATATTTCTTTTTCACGAAACTTCGGTAAAGAATCAGCAATGTATGCCGGGCTCAAAAATGCGTCCGGCAATTATATTGCAATTATGGACGCGGACTTACAGGATCCTCCGTATTTGCTTACGGAGATGTACAAAACCATAATCGAAAGCGATTATGACTGTGTTGCAACCCGCCGTACCACCCGTATCGGTGAACCTCCTATACGTTCTTTCTTTGCACGCTGTTTCTATAAATTAATAAACAGAATATCTAAAACCGATATTGTAGACGGTGCAAGAGATTACAGACTGATGACCCGTCAAATGGTTAATGCCATTATTGATATGGGAGAATATAATCGATTTTCAAAAGGGATTTTCGGTTGGGTCGGATTTAATACCAAATGGATTGAATACGAAAATGTCGAAAGAGTTGCCGGTGAAACAAAATGGTCTTTTTGGAAATTATTCTTATATTCCCTTGACGGTATAACGGCATTTTCCACAATACCGCTTGCCCTTTCATCAATACTTGGTTTTTTACTGTTTATCATTGCTTTTATACTTGTATTTGTAATAATTATCAAAACGCTTATATGGGGCGATCCGGTTGCCGGTTATCCGTCTTTGGTGTGTATTATATGCTTTCTTTCGGGCGCGCAAATGTTCTGTCTGGGTATTTTAGGACAATATCTGTCCAAAACATACCTCGAAACAAAAAAGCGACCGATTTATATAGTAAAAGAAAGTAATAAGGAGAATTATCAATGATTATTTCTGTTTTATCAAGTATCGCTATATGGAGTGCCGTTTTTGTAATTGCACTCAGAATTATAACAAATTCGGGGATTGCACTGCCGAACAATAAAGTTATTTCTGCTTTAACTTGCAATAAAAGTCTTGGCTCCGCTCACCAAACAACGCACAAAGAAATTATATCTGTATTTTTATTGGCTTTTGCTTTCAGAATTGCAGTATTTTTGTTTTCGATATGTGCGATGTATATGTTCAATGACAATATCAACGGTTTTGGGGACATACTTGAACAGTATATGAAGTGGGACGCAAACAACTATTTCAGAATCGCAAATGTCGGATATTCCGGTTTTGACATAGACGGTGACTTTACAACTATTGTATTCTTCCCGCTATACCCTTGGATTATGAAAATTGTTAATTTGATTTTCAGAGATTTAAGAGTAAGCGGACTTTTAACATCATTTGCATTATATTCGGGTGCGTGCTGCTTCCTATATAAATTGTTTTCAATCGATTACAGCAAGTCGGTTGCCGTTCGTGCAATAGTGTATCTGTCGGTATTCCCACACGCACTGTTTTTCGGAACACTTATGAATGAAAGTATGCTGCTTTTCACATCTGCGGCAACTTTATATTATATAAGAAAACATAAGTGGTATCTTGTCGGTATTTTGGGAGCAGCGGCAGCTCTTTCAAGAATGGTCGGAATATTGCTTGCAATACCTGCGGCGGTTGAATGGCTCGAACATTATAAAATATTTGAAAAATTAAAAAACAAAGATATAAAGTCGGTTTGGAAACTGTTTTACAGCAAAGGTCTTTGGATATTTCTAATGTTGCTCGGAACGGGAATTTATCTTCTATGCAATTATAAAGTTACAGGCAACTGCTTTAAATTCCTCGAATATCAAGCAAAATACTGGAACAACGGTTCTTGCTACTTCGGCAGCGGAATTGCAAAAATGTTTACAAACGCTTTCACTTCCGACCAATCACGATTTGACATTTGGATTCCGGAAACTTTATCAATAATTTTTGTTATTTCCACACTTTTGTATGGTATAAGACGAAACAGAAGTATGTACAGTGCATTTTTGGCTGTATACATTATAATAAACACAGGATTTGACTGGCCGATAAGCGTTGCAAGATATATGACTTGTGCAATTCCGGCATTTCTTTTCCTTTCCGATTTTTCGGAACGACACAAATGGACAGAACCTATTATCACAGCCTCAATGGCAATAGGTTTAGGCATTTATTTGACAGGATACTTGTGTTGGAAACAAATTTTATAACGGAGGATTAATATGAACACAAAAAGAATATTAAAAAATACCGATACCGATTATATCAGTATTCTTTTGCTTTGTCTATGCGTTACAGCCGTTTTCTTCGTTATTTGGACATTTACGGGACAATGGCCTTGGAAATCTCAGGCATATAATTCATATATACTTCAAGCACAATCTTGGCTTGAGGGCAGACTTGATTTAGGGCGTGACTATCCGTATCTTGAGCTTGCGATTTTCAATAATAAATATTATGTAAGCTTTCCGCCGTTTCCGTCTTATGTTATGCTGCCGTTTTTGCTTATCGGCTGGAACAGTTGTGACAGTATGATTGCATTTGCGGTATCACTTTTGGGAGCGGTATACGCATTTAAGATATTAAAGCATTTTGATATTGAAAGTAAAACCGCAATATTTTTCACATTACTTCTTACAGTCGGTTCAAACTGGCTTATGACTGCACAAAATGCTTGGGTTTGGTTTATCGCTCAAAATATGGCTTTTACATTAAGTCTTATGGCAATATACTATGCTTTGAAAAACAAAATAGGTCTTTCACTTGCATTTTGGGCATGTGCGGTAGGTTGCAGACCGTTCCAAATATTATATCTGCCTGCACTTCTATATCTGATATACAACGCACACAAAGCAGTCAATCCCGAAGATAAAATCATCGATATTATAAAAAAGCGTTATCTCGCCCTTGTTCCTATGGCGGTCATTGCATTATCGTATATGATTTTAAACTTCGCTCGTTTCGGCAATATCACGGAATTCGGTCACAACTATCTGCCGGAATTTACACGTTCGGAACTCGGTCAATTCAATATCGGATATATGGCTGAAAATCTGAAAAATATGTTTTCTGTTCCCCAAACGCAGGGCGGAATTTGGCAATACACTTACGCCAACGGAATGTGCATATTCTTGGTGAGTCCGATATTTATATCTTACTTGATATATATTGCACGTTCAATTATAAAGCACGAAAAATTTGATATGAAATTTACGCTTCTTGTTTTGGCAATCGCAATAATCGAACTTCTTTCAATAACTGCACACAAAACAATGGGCGGTGCGCATTTCGGTAACAGATACACAAATGACGTTCTTCCTATTATATTTACAGGAACGGTTATGTTACTGCCGAAGGATAATGATTGGGAAAGTTTCAATTATCCCCTATTCTTTATCGGTCTTGCGATTAATTTAGTCGGCTCAATTATGTTTTTTGTACAATAATTATTAAACAGAGGTGATTTAATTGTTAGGAGTTATTTATTATTTGCTTTTTCTTATCATCGGATTTATTTACAGTTCGATGTTCTTCAAAGAAAAAGATATTTATTACAAACTATGGTCCGGACTTGTTTTCGGAAATATAATACTTATGGCAGGAATTATTCCGTTTGCCTTGATTTTTAAATTCACATACATAAGCCACATACTTTTAATTATTGCGGCGATTATACCGATAGTTGTATTGGGAATTAAGCACAAAGACGTTGTGCAAAGTATTTTTTCTGAGAAAACAGTATATTTAAAAAAACATCTTTTATGCAAAGAAAACGTGGTTATATCAAATAAGATTTTTCTGTTTTTGATTATACCTGTCTCACTGTTAATATGCTTGCTTATGGTAAACCATATCCTTGCACCTTATGCCAACGGTGCTGTAAGCTCGGGACAGTCTACATACGGTGACTTACAAATGCACCTTGGATTTGTTACATCAATAGCCGAACAAAAATCATTTCCGCCGGAATACTGTTTCCTTTCGGGAACAAGATTAAACTATCCGTTCCTTATTGATTCGCTTTCTTCAAGCCTGTATATGTTCGGTTGTCCGCTTAGAATTGCCGTACTTATTCCAAGCTTTATATTTGCACTTTGTATAGTAATGGGATTTTACATTCTTTCATTCTCCCTTACCCAGAGTACAACCGTATCTGTCATTGCAACATTGTTCTTCTTCTTAAACGGCGGATTTGGTTTTGCGTATTTCTTTGAGAGTGCAAAAGAAGACCCGTCAAACTTTACAAAGTTCTTTACGGAATACTACCAGACACCGACAAACTATAATGAACACAATATACGTTGGTCAAATGTCATTTGCGATATGATTATACCACAAAGAACAACAATGGCTGGTTGGTGCGTAATCCTGTTTGAACTTGAAATGCTTGTAAATGCGGTAAAGAATAAAAAGACATCTTATTTCATTATTCTCGGAGTTGTCGCCGGCTGTATGCCGATGATACACACACATTCATTGCTTGCACTCGGAATTATAAGTGCCGGAATGTTCTTCCTTTATCTTTACGATGAAAAAGACAAGAAAAGCTATATTATGCGTTGGATATACTTCGGAGGCATCACTCTTGTACTTGCTATGCCACAGCTTTTCTTCTGGACATTCTCACAAACTTCGGGAAACAGTTCATTCCTAAGATATTCATTTAACTGGGTAAATGAGGCTGATCCGTATTTATGGTTCTATATCAAGAATTGGGGAATTCCTTTCTTGTTCATTATCCCTGCGTTTTTCAATACATCAAAGGATAATAAAAAATTAGTGCTTAGCTGCGGATTGTTGTTCTTAATCGCCGAACTTATATTGTTCCAGCCTAACGATTATGATAACAACAAACTGTTCTACATAGCATATATGATTGCGGTAATCATTGTTTCGGAATATCTTGTACTTATTTATAATAAACTTAAAGGTATCAATTTACGAGGTTTCCTTGCGGCATTGGTTATTATTTCCGCTACTCTGTCAGGAGTTATGACAATCATCCGCGAATATCACTCAGGTGCAATGTATCAGACATATAGTGCCGCTGATATTGAAGTTTCTGAATATATTAAAGACAACACCGACGCAAACGGTGTGTTTATGACAAGTACAAATCACATTAACCCTGTAGTTTCACTTGCCGGAAGAACAATATATGTAGGTTCTTCGTTGTATGTGCATTTCCACGGGTTCGGAGAAGAATATACTAAGAGAAGTGAAGAATTAAAAACGGCATATGAGGGTTCTTCTCAACAGTTAAAGTCATTTGCAGATGAAAACAACATTTCATATATTTATGTAGGAAACAACGAAAAACAAGATTTCAATATAAATTACAATTCACTTTCACAGTTTGAAAAAATATATGATGAAAATTCAATACAGATATATAAAGTAAAATAAATGCAAAAGCAGACAAAATCATTTATGATTTTGTCTGCTTTATTTTTAACAATTCAGCATTTTCCCGCACTTTTGCAAACTTCCTTAATAGGACATACCGCACATTTAGGGTTTCTTGCCGTACATACCGCACGACCGTGTGCCACAAACTGATGGCACATTCTAAGCTGATAATCGGACGGTACAATCTTTTTCAAGTCCATTTCGACTTTTGTAGGATCGTCGTTCGTTGTAAGACCTATACGCTTTGCAATCCGCTTACAGTGTGTATCAACCACAACAGCAGGCTTACCGAATATATCGCCAAGTACAAGGTTTGCTGTTTTTCTGCCCGTTCCGGCAAGACTTGTCAAGTCCTCCATTGTATCGGGTACTTCCCCACCGTAAACGTCAATAAGCCTTTGACAGCACAAGATTATATTTTTCGCCTTGTTGCGGTAAAATCCCGCCGATTTTATATCTTCACAAAGCTCGTCATAATCCGCATTTGCAAAATCTTCTGCATTCCTATACTTTTTAAAAAGTGTTTCGGTAATTATATTAACTCTTGCATCGGTACATTGTGCCGACATTTGAGTGGCAATAAGCATTTCAAGCGGTGTTGTGTAATTAAGCGAACATTTGACATCGGGATATGCCTTGTCCAAAAGTTCTCGCAATTTCAAAACACGTTCTTTCTTCGTCAAAGAAATCACCTCAATTCAATTTTTCTGATAAGTACATTATATAATTTTTCGTAAAAAATTGCAACAAAGACTTGCACTTTTATTAAATAACATATATAATATTACATAAAGTTGTTTTCAACTCAACACTTTTTATAAGAAAGGAAATGGGAAAATGGAAAAATACGAAAAGATGAAATCTTTTGATCCGGAAATTTATGCGGCAATTCAAGATGAAACAAATCGTCAGAACAATAAAATTGAACTTATTGCGTCTGAAAACTTTGTATCGGAAAGAATTATGGAGGCTAACGGCTCACCGCTTACAAACAAATATGCAGAGGGTTATCCGGGAAAACGTTACTACGGCGGTTGCGAACACGTTGACGTTGTAGAAACACTTGCTATCGAAAGAGCAAAAGAATTATTCGGTGCAGACTTTGCAAATGTTCAGGCACACTCAGGTGCACAGGCAAATATGGCTGTATTCTTTGCACTTCTTACACCGGGCGACACAGTTCTTTCAATGAGCCTTGATCACGGCGGTCACCTTAGTCACGGAAGTCCTGTTAATATGTCCGGTAAGTATTTTAACATTGTACCTTACGGTGTTACAGAAGATACTAACACAATAGATTATGACGAAGTAAGACGTATAGCACTTGAATGTAAGCCAAAACTTATCCTTGCAGGTGCGTCAGCTTACCCAAGAATTATTGATTTTAAGAAATTTGCTGATATTGCAAGCGAAGTCGGTGCATACTTTATGGTTGATATGGCACATATCGCAGGTCTTGTTGCAGCAGGTTGCCATCCGTCACCAATGCCGTATGCAGACGTTGTTACTACAACAACTCACAAGACTCTAAGAGGTCCTCGTGGCGGTCTTATTCTTACAAATAACGAAGAAATCGCTGTTAAGATTAATAAGGCTATCTTCCCGGGTATTCAAGGCGGTCCTCTAATGCACACAATCGCAGCTAAGGCAGTATGCTTTAAAGAGGCACTTGACCCAAGCTTTAAGACATACGCAGAACAGGTTGTTAAAAATGCGTCAGTTCTTGCAGATACACTTATGGCAGAAGGCTTTAAACTTGTAAGTGGCGGTACTGATAACCACCTTATGCTTGTAAACCTTACAGATACAGGCGTTACAGGTAAAGAAGCTGAAAAAATGCTTGACGAAGTCGGTATTACAGTAAATAAAAACGCAATTCCGTTTGATACAAAGAGTCCGTTCGTTACAAGCGGTATCAGAATCGGTACTCCTGCCTCAACTTCAAGAGGTTTTAAAGAAGAAGATATGGTCGAAGTCGGTAAACTTATCGCTATGACAATCAAAGACTTTGAAAATAATAAAGAAGAAGTTAAGACAAGAGTTAAGGCTCTTTGCGATAAATACCCACTTTACAGATAAACCTATCGAGCCTGTCACAAAAATATCGACAGCTCCAAAAGATTATTATGCGGATTTTGATATTTTTTCAAAATCCGCTATTTTTCTATTGACAAATATAAATTAATGTGGTATTATAGTATCTGTTAATGGCTCGTTGGTCAAGCGGTTAAGACTCCGGCCTCTCACGCCGGCAACGAGGGTTCGATTCCCTCACGAGTCACCAAATTTTACAATCACAAAAAACCGTATAAATGCTTGAATATCAAGTGTTTATGCGGTTTTTTAGTATTTTTATAAATAAAATCAATGTGATAAAAAGTGATAAATGTGATAAAATGTTATACTTTTTTGTTAGTCAGTCAAAAGTGTTGTGGTATAACATCACGACCTATATTGACTTACACGACCGCTGATTTGTTGCCGCCTGTTGCTGTTGATATGAAATCATTGTAAAACTCCTTTGTCGTATTATTTATAACGACCGCTCCCATATCACGAACATTTTCTATTATCACGCCGTCGTAACCTTGGTTTTTAGCTTTTTCGGCTATTTCACGTGTTGTATTTCCTAATTTGTCGTCTAACTCATTCCACATACGTCCTTTTGCGTCTATAACATATGGTTTTTTTATTGCAAGATAAACCTCGTATAATTGCTGATTATCAGATTGAGCATAGCTATTTGATGTCACTTTGCTATCAGAAAAAAACAATGAAATTTTATCGTCAGACATTTTAGGGTCGAACACATAAAAGCCCCCCTTATCCGTTCCGTGATACACTACTTTAGGGGTTCCATCCTCATTTACAACCTTGCTTGCCTCTGTAGGTTTGAAATTTTTGTCATGTTGCTTGACAAGTGCATGTAATTCTGATATAGTATAGTTATTCCGTTGGTCTGATGAGGCTAAGCTATTATTGCTGAACCTTTTACTTTCCAACGGAATTTTATTTATATTCTGTAATTGATATGCCCGTTTTATCGTTCCGTTACTATTTATATTATTTAATTCCTCAACATACAGCTTTACCAACTCATTTTCATTTCCTATATTTGAAATGGCATAAAGACTGTGCATCATCATTGAATTATTTGATTTTGCATTTGTGTTTGGTATCGTATAGCTATCAAATAATATAGCACTCTCTACAATGCTGTTTATGTAATCAAGATGTGATACAGCACTAACATTTTTAGGACCTTTATGCCCTTTCGTTTCATTAAACACTTTGCCAGACACATTTATATCCCAACCTGTATCTATATTTTTGCGTACACCTCGTGAATTATCTTTTTCAGTTACCACATGTACTGGCGTTTTATCATTTGCTCTCCAATCGCCAAACCAAGCTCTAAAAAATGGTGACTTTTCTTTCATTTCGGAATAATATCTTTCCGCTATTTTTTTTGTTTTTTTCATATCTTCATCAGAAAAATCGTATATACTTTTTTGAGCTATTGACTGTATCGCCTCAACATCTTTTTCGCCTATATTAGAGTTCTCATTGTCTGAATTGCCCTTTAACGAAAACTTTGTTTTGTTTGTACCTTTCCCATTCTCCCAAAATACAACGTCCGCATTTTGATTAGGTTTCATACTTTTCGGAAATGTATTAAGTCTTTCTGCTTTGCTCATACTTTGTCTTGCCTTAACGTCATCAGCCTCAATTTCTCCTGCGCTTTGTTTTCTGTTTTCGTTATCAGGACTTTCGCCGACTGCAAATCCCTCTCTCACTTGTATTGCGTGTTGTACTTCGTGAATGAGCGATTTTAATTTTTCTTGTGTTGGCAAATTTTCGCTTATGAATATACAATCGAAATTAGGCGAATAAACCCCTCTTGCGTCTAAATTTGCTATTTCCTTGACCTTTACTTTTTTCAAATCGGGATATGCTTTGAATAAGTCCTCGTGTTCAAGAACTTCATTTAAGTTTACGGCTTTGCCTAAACGTATTTTTTCTTCCTTATATTTAGCTTTGCTATCGTCAATTTCAAACTTCCACTTGTTATCTAATCCTCTGCTCCAACCTGTTTTTGGTCGTATTGTTTCTGCTTTTTCGCCGTTGAGTTCCATTTCTTTTGCACGAGAAAGTTGAGTAATATTTGCGGTTTCTGCCTTAGTACCGCCAAAAGAATATCTTGTTTCACTTCCAGTGTCGCTCTCCGTATTTTCTGCCACCTCTTTTAGCATATTTTCAAGTAAATCATGTGTTTTTTGTAAGTCTTGCATTTGAGAATGTTTACTGCTGAATTTTGCCTTTATCTTGTTTATAAGTTCCTTGATAGCATCAAGCAATCTGCGTATAACACCACGTTTTTGCTCTTTATTTTCTATACTATCAACGAACTCCATAACTGCGTCAGCGTCTTTAAGAATATTTTGAGTATAGTCGGCTACAATTTCTCTTGTAGCCTCTTCGTATGTTAAATTTATTGACGATTTAGCGTAAGTATCAACCTTTTCTTTTACAAGTTCATCAATACTTTTATCGGTGTTTTTTTGAATAAAGCCGAGTACACATTTCTTGTATTCTGTATAATCGAGCGTATCTTCAAGATAATGAGTTAATTCGTGCGAAAAAACAGTCATAACCTTGTCATCGGCAGACAACGAAATATAAATCACGCCCTTGTAATAACAACCGTTTGCGTCATTACTTATTGTTGGTACAATCTTTATAGGCACACTAATAGCACTACCGAGAGTATCTAATGCTGTTCTGTCCTCCAAAGACAAAAGGTCAGAGTATTCGTCTTGTAATAAACCTGGTATCTTATCTTCTTCTGAAATTTCAATACTTTTTATTGCATTATCAGTCTGCGTAGTATTCGTATTTTCATCTGTATTAGGTGCTTGACTGTTGATTTTTTCGCTTTCAACATTATTCGATACACCTGTATTACTCTGTATTCCGACATATCGACTTGTTGATTTAGATATTCTTCTCTTTCGTCTGAATCTGATTGTTCTTCGTTCGGGTTTGTTTTTAAATTATCAGTCCCTCTTTTGGCAATATTAATAGCACCATACTTGCCCGAAAAGTGCATAAGTTTGCCTCTATCCTCTGCGCTGTATGGCTTATGATAATCTTTTTCGTCACCGTCAACACCTGCAAAAATGCCGTGAACATATTTGTCGCCCACTTGCATACCTTTTTTATCAAGCGTTTCTAATTCTTCATTTGTAACATTTCCGTTTTTTTTATATGCCTCTTTCACTAAAGAGTTCATATAATTATCAACAGTGCCTTTATCCAAAAAAGTTCCGTCAGGCATAATAGGCGTATAAGCCACTACATTAAGCCAATTACCTTTTAGCCGTAATATTTGTATTTACGGCGTCTTGCGTATTATATACAACAACACATACCCACAATTTTGTATTGTTTAGATTAAGGTGCGCGTCGTCTGTACCAATTAAAGCGATAACTTTGGTTATCGCTTTTTTTGTTTATTTCATACAAAAAGCACCCACTATTCATCAAGTGCTAAACTTCGCATTGTTACCTTATTCATTGTAAGATATTTCAACATTAAAATAGCAGCTGAAAAATCAGCTGCTATTTCTTATTTATTTAACTCTTTGAATTGTAACAGTTTGTTCTGTTTCATTCCACTCAACCGTTGCACCCAGATTTTCCGAGATGAAACGTATCGGTGTATATGTACGGTCGTTTTCAACAAAAGCAGGACTATCGAGTTTAACGTCCTCACCGTTTACTTTTGCATAATCCGAGCCGATTGTGATAAGAATTGTTACATCCTCTTGTTTTTCATTCTTACCTGTGATTGTTACAAGTTGTTTTTCGCCGTCCCATTCAACTGTTGCGCCAAGATTTTCCGCAATAAAACGAGCAGGCAACATTGTACGGTCATTCACAACCTTTGGAGCAACATCATTTGTCTTTGTTATTCCGTAAACGAGTGCGTCATGTTCATCGATTGTCAAAACTATTGTATTTGAACTTTCTTTATTTTCATTTCCGCTATTATTATTTACGACATCTTCACTTCCTCCGTTTTCCTGTTTCTGTTCAGTCCACTTTGCGTAAAGTGTAAAACTTTTTGTTACTTTTTCCGTAAAATCATACTTTGTTGTAAGTTCCTTATCAGTATACCATCCCGCAAATTCAAAGTTTTCTTTTATCGGAGCAGTCGGTTCTTTGACTGAATTATTTTTTGCAACAGTCTGACTCGTTATCTTATTACCGCCGTTTGTGTTAAACGAAACTGTATAACGTTTTGTACTGCCGCTACCGCCACTGCTCTTACTACCGGTTGCCGCATATACAGCAGTTATTGTCGCAGAGTCTGCCTCATTTGTAACTGTTTGTGCACCACTTACGGTATAACCGTTTTCTGCAATGCCTTTTACAGTATAATTTGCTTTTGGTGTAATTGTTATTGTTGCGGTATAAACTGTACTATATCCGAATTTATCCGTAACTTCCGGCGACCAAGCTACCGTTGCTGTATATTCGTTTGTTTCCATTTCTGTCTGCGGTACTCCGTTTTTAACAGGTGCAGTCAGTATTATTGCAGAATTTATTGTTTTCGGCAATATTGTAAATAATTTTTCAAGTGTTCCTTTATAATTATTTGAAATCATCTCAACTTTAGCTTTTGCCTCTTCAGATGCTTTTATATTTTTTTCATATGCCACTGTATAATCTGTATCAAGTACAAGAATTTTATCCCCATCTTTGACCTCAATAACAGGTTTAATCTCCTCACCCGTATATGTTTGGTCTGCTATTTTTGTTATGTTGTCATTTGTAAGTATTTTCTTTCCTATTACAAATTCAACTGCGTCACTTTCAAGCCCTGTATACTTATCTGTTTCTTCAACCGTTGCTTTTACATAATATGTTCCCGCATCTGTCGGAACAATTTCGCTATATTCTCCGTCTGCCGTATTTGAATATGTATATTTTATTGTTCCGTATTTTGCCGTAGCTGTCGGTACATTTGGTGTGTCACCGTATGTCCATCCGACTATTTCAAGCGGTTTGGTAAATTCGTTTGTATCAACCGTGTCATAACTACCTGTCGCAGAATACACTGCCGTTACTGTCGCAGAGTTTGCCTCATTTGTAACTGTTTCTGCACCGCTCACGGTATAACCGTTTTCCGCAATGCCTTTTACAGTATAATTTGTTTTCGGTGTGATTGTTATTGTCGCCGTATAAACGGTATCATATCCAAATTTATCCGTAACTTCCGGTGACCAAACTACCGTTGCTGTATATTCGTCTGTTTCCATTTCTGTCTGCGGTACTTCATTTTTAACAGGTGCAGTTAGTTGTGTTATTGCTGTATTTATTGTTTTCGGCAATATTATAAATTCAACTGCATTACTTTCAAGTCCCGAATAGTCTGCTGTTTCTTCGACTGTTGCTTTTACATAATATGTGCCTGCATTTGTCGGAACTTCTTCGGTATACGTTCCGTCTGCCGCTGTTGAATATGTATATTTTATTGTTCCGTATTTTGCCGTAGCTGTCGGTGTATTTGCTGTTTCACCGTATGTCCAATCTGTTATTGCAAGCGGTTGTGTAAATTCATTTGTTTCAAAAGTCGATATTTTTTTCCAAACTGCATATAGCGTTGTATTGGAACTTATTGTAATACTGCCACCCGAACTGTATTCTGCTGATGTTGCGTCTTTATTTGTCGCCCAACCAAGAAAATTATATCCTGTTCTTGTCGGTACACTGTCACTTATTGTAAAAGTTGCACTGTTGCCCGCAACTATTTCGGCGCTGCTACCGTTCGGTGCATTTGTACCGTTGTTTGCGTCATAACCAAGATAAACAGGAAATTTTGTTTCTCCGCTTGATGTTTGAGTAAGCTTTATTTGATTATTCTCAAGTTTCAATGCGTAAGAGCTGTTGCTAAGTCTAATCTTTGCCATATCATTGTATGTAAGCACAACACCGTCTGCCGCATCAGCAATAACTCTGCCTTCTGATTCGCCCTCTACCGTAAGTATTAACGGATTTTTTATTGAAGAAGTTATTTCAACATATTTAGTAGCAGAGGTATTTGACATCAAATAAATATCATTTCCTACATTAATATTTGCATTACCGCCTATTTGCAATGTAGCCTCTCCTGTTGTTTTACAACTATGAAAAATTGCAGAACCACTTGGTGAATCACCTACCGCAGCGTTACCCTTTATCACACCGCCGTTTATTATCGTTGTACCGAATGATGTATTATAGATTGCACCTCCGGAATTTGACGAATTATTTTGTATAAGACCGTCATTTATAATAAGAGTAGCTTCTCTTACATAAAACGCTCCTCCACCATATCCGGCACTTGAAAGTGTCGTCTTATTATTTTCAATAATACCGCCGTTCATTTCAAAGCTACCGCCATCTATATATATAGCACCACCGTAATTTCTGCTTTCGCAACCCGAAATTGTGCCGCCCTTCATTTTAAAATTACCGCCGGTCATATAAACTGCGGGTCCATAACCACTGGTTCTTTTATGATTTGTAATCTTTGCCCCTTCATTCATTATAACAGTACCGCCGGCCATATTAATCGCAGCTGCTGCCCCGCTGTCAGAAATTATCACGTCGTTACCGTCTATTGTAACATTGCCAAGTGTAAGACTTCCGCTTTCAACTTTTATCAAATTTCCCGATGTACTCATTCTGTTAAGCGTTCCGCCGCCCGTGAATGTAACATCGCCTTTGATAGTAATTGCCGCCGTGATACCGACATCACCGTTTATTGTCACGGTTCCGCCTGATATTGTAACACCGCCTACCGTATCACCGTCATTCCATGTTGTGTCTGCGGAAATTGTTTCTGTAATTTCATCGGCATATACCAAAATGGTACTTGCAGGCAACACAGAGAACATCATTGCCAACGCCAGTATGATTGATAATAATTTTTTAGATTTCATGATTTTTCCTCCTAAAATTATATTATTCCCACAAAAATATTTTCTAAAGAATTTATTATATTTATGTATCTGTTCATACTTAAATTATACACCGTACACTGATGTACGATGTAATAATTTTTGAGTATTTTTCTTCCTTTTCGACATTACATTTTTGTTACAGAGCATTGATGTTTGAACCTGTCAGCAACTCACGAAATCACATTTTATGATGTGATTTTTGAGTATTATCAGAGCAGACAAACTGATAAATTTTAAAAAAACAGTTGCAAAATTAAAAAAAAACGTGTATAATATAAATGAGTGTATCTTCAGGGCAGGGTGTAATTCCCTACCGGTGGTTAAAGTCCACGACCCTACTCAGTACAGTAGGCTGATTTGGTGAAATTCCAAAACCGACGGTTAAAGTCCGGACGGAAGAAGATGTTTTTTTGTGTATGGTTTGCCCTGTAGCTATGCTATGGGGCTTTTTTTATTTCCCATTCATAGCGTCAAGACAAAATTTATGCGAAGAACTTTTCCTAAAGATACAAAATAAATTTTTAGGAGGCTTTTTAATTATGGAAGCAATCAATGTTCAAAACAAAACAAGGTTTACACCGAAATTTATCGCAAGTGTAGGAATACTGTCGGGTATATCTATTGTACTTATGCAGATTTTAGAATTTCCTATCCCGTTTATGCCGCCGTTTCTAAAGTTTGATTTTTCAACTTTACCTGCTTTGATAGGCGGATTTGCATACGGTCCTGTTACGGGTATTGCGATAGCATTCATCAAAGCGGCTCTACACCTGCTAAGAACAGACACAGGCGGTGTCGGTGAACTTGCCGATTTCCTTGCAAGCGGTTCACTTGTACTTGTTTCATCACTTATTTACAAGCGTATCAAAACAAGAAAAGGTGCGGTTTTAGGTCTTGTTCTCGGTGCAATAGCAATGGCAATCGTAGGCGGACTTGCAAACTACTTTATCTTGATACCGTTCTATACAAACGTTATGCCTATGGAGCAAATTATATCGCTTTGCGGCAAGGCTAATCCGCTTATAACAAACACTTTGGGATATGTTTTATACGGAGCAATTCCGTTTAATTTAATAAAAGCACTGTTGTTATCAATCATAACATTCGTACTATACAAACAAATTTCAAAGATTTTACATTAATTTGATATAGTAATAATTGCATTTTAGAAAAATATAGTGTATAATGAATTCTGTAATTTTTATTTTAAGGAGAAGTTTTATGGATTCTATTGTACAATCTATTGTCACAGCACTTTCAGGAAAAATATCAAAGGAATTAATTGTTTTTCTTGTATCAATGGTACCGTTGTTGGAGCTTAGAGGAAGTATTCTTGCGGCAGGACTTATGAAAATGAGTTTCTTCCCATCATACATTGCCGCAGTACTGGGTAATATGCTCCCGATACCGTTCATATTGCTGTTTATTGAAAAGATATTTGCGTGGATGAAAAAAAGTAAACGCTTTCACAAAATTCCCGATTGGCTTGAAAAGAAAGCACTTTCAAAATCGGCTCAAATCGAAAAATACGGCTATCTCGGCTTATTCCTTTTTGTAGCCATTCCGCTGCCGGGTACAGGTGCTTGGACAGGAAGTCTTATCGCAGTATTATTCGGTATGAAACCTAAAAAATCACTTTTGTTTATCTTTTTAGGTGTACTTACTGCAGGACTTATAATGTCGCTTTTATCATTCGGCGTTTTAAAACAACTTATTTCTTAGACATATCAAAAAATCGGACTGACAGTCCGATTTTTTTTGTTCTGTTTTTCCAAACAAAAATGCCCTCCACAACAGATAATGCTGTCGTGAAAGGCATTTATATTAACTTATAACAAGTTTAAATGTTACTTCACCCTCATAAGCAGGTGTATAGTTACTGTAACCGATTCCCTGAACGGATAATACTGAAAGCATTGACGTCAATCTGTCAGAACTCGTTGTGTAAAATTCACCGTCTTCATCGTATGAATATTGTCTTATAACGCTTAACGCCTCGTCTGCGTCTTTTGCGGAAATTACGATTGAACCGATAGGTTTATTTTCTTCGGGGGCTTCAATCGGATTGCCGTCTTTATCCAACTTATAGTATCTGCCGTATGCGATTTGGGCTCCGCCCGCAAGCGAATAATCATCTTCAGCACTTGATTTTACTGTTCTTGAATTATTGATATTGTCATCAGTTCCGTCATATACGGAACGATCGTCCGACTGAACATCAATACTTGCAATCGCTATTCCGTCATCTTGTGAATAAGCTTGAATATCGTTTGAATTATCAGCAACCTCAGCAGTTGTTTTCTGCGAAACCGCACCTTCGTCCGACTTTGCAGGTTCTGCAGAAACAGACGGTACCGCATTATTTTGTACCTTTGGACTTACAGACGGAGCAGATGTGGATTTACTGTTATTTGCAACCACACTGCTTTTTACCGAATTTGTACTCACACTTGTTTGCGGCTTTGCCGTTGCAAGCGATGATGTACTTTTCGCTGTTTTATTTTCGGGAATAGTGTTTTCAACCGTTTCTTCAAATACTGTCGGTTGATTTTCTTCCGCATTGTCTTGAGCAGCCACTGCCGGTGCTGTCGTACTTACGGCAGTATTTCCGTCACTGTCAGTCACGACTGTTTCCTCTTGAATAACACCGTCATCATTTCCGTTCATCTTATCGACGAACATATTGCTGTTAGCCGTTACAACAGCTACCAACGCAAAGCAAGCCGCTGCCGCAGTATACTGTTTCCAATTACGGCGAACATTACGCATTACACGTCTTGTTATTCGTGCTTTTTTCTTTTCCTCTTCATCTATGCGGACATTTAATTTCTCCATAAAATCCACAGGAACATTTATGTCAGGGAGAGATTTAGCCGTTGAAATAATTGAACGCATAAATTCAAGTTCACTTTTGCAATTTGCACATTCCAATGCGTGTTTATCCATTTTCTGCTTTGTTTCGTCACTCAAATTTTCATAGTTGTCCAAGCATTCGTTAAATTTATCACAATTCATTTTTACTCCCCCTTTCTTTAAATTTTCATTAATTTCTTTTTACAATATATTAGACGTAAGAAATATCAAAAAAGTTCCCGTTTATTCATTAAATTTTTCTTTAATGCACTTCTCGCACGATTAATTCGCGACTTAACCGTTCCCGACGGTATTCCGAGTACCTCAGCTATGTAATCGTAACTCAATCCCTCAATATCGCATAGTGTTATTACAGTTCTGTATTCTTCTTTGAGTTCGCTTATCGCCTCTCGTACAGCTCTCTGACGTTCCGATATTTCCATATTTTCTTCCGGTGTAGGACTTTCGTCCCTAATATCCATATCTTTCTTTTCGTCAATCGCCTGATTAATACTTATTACACCCGAATGTTTCTGACGTTTTCTCAGAATATCGGAGCAAACATTCGTAGTTATCCTATAAAGCCACGTGGTAAAGGAAGATTGCTCCTTAAATGACTCTATACTTTTATACACCCTTACGAATACCTCCTGTGCCGCGTCATATGCGTCCTCTTGATTTGAAAGCTTTCCGTAAGCGATATTTATAACTTGCTGTTGGTAATTTGAAACTAATATATTAAAAGCTTCTCGGCTACCTTTTTTACACTTTTTAATCAAATCATTTTCGGTCAAAAATCCCTCACCACCTCTCATGGTTTATTTGCCCTACGTTTGATTTTAGAAATTCTTAATTCTGTTCATATATACATCGTAATATGCCTTTACGTCAGCCATACAGTCACCGCTGAATTTATCCAAAAACGCCTTTGCGATTTCAAATGCGATTACCGCCTCAACGACAACCGAACAAGCCGGTACGGCACACACATCGGAACGTTCGACAGTTGCCTTATGCTCCGATTTATCGTCAATATTGACTGTTCTAAGCGGATTATACAAAGTAGGTATCGGTTTCATTGCCGCCTTAACAATAATCGGCTCACCGTTTGACATACCGCCCTCAATACCGCCGGCATTGTTGGTAAGTCTGTGGAAGTCGTCCGAATATTCGATTTCATCATGTACCTTTGAACCCGGTATTTCGCTCACACCGAAGCCCATACCGATTTCAACGCCCTTGATAGCCTGTACACTCATAACACCGAAAGCAAGGTTTGCGTCAAGTTTTCTGTCGTAATGAACATAACTTCCCAATCCGGCAGGCACACCTTTTACGATAGTTTCCACTATTCCGCCTACGCTTTCACCTCTTGCCTTGATTTTGTCTATGTATTCCATAGCCTTTTGAGCGGCATTTTCATCGCCAAACCCAACAGGTGAATTTTGTACTTTTTCAAAGAAATCTGCCGCAGTAAAATCGGATGTATCTTCAACCTCGCCTATTCTCTTAACATGGCTTAAAAATTCTATTCCAAACGGTTTTAAAACCTGTCTTACGAGTGCGCCGACAGCCACTCTTGCTGCAGTTTCACGGGCACTTGCTCTTTCAAGCACGTTTCTCAAATCTCTGTGATTGTACTTCATACCTCCGGTAAGGTCAGCGTGTCCCGGTCTTGGGCATTCGACAGACTTTTCATTATTCGCCGTTTCAGTACCCATTATACTTTCCCAATTCGCCCAATCTCTGTTTTCGATTTTAATTGCGATAGGACTTCCGAGAGTCACTCCGCCTCTCACACCCGAAAGAATTTCGGCAGTATCTTTTTCAATCTTCATTCTTCCGCCTCTGCCATAGCCCTGCTGACGCTTTGCAAGCTGTTCGTTTATCTCATCAAGGCTTATCTCAACACCTGACGGCATACCTTCGATTATAACTGTAAGACACTTACCGTGTGTCTCTCCCGCCGTGAAATATCTAAGCATATTTTTATCTCCATTCGTAACTACAATTTGTATTTTTTTTATATATAAACTACAACATAATATATATAATCTATTTTATCACTTTTTCGTTACTTTTGCAAGTTTTAACGACAATTTTACAAAACTCGCTTTGTGTAATTGTAATAAAAAAGATATATTTAAAATAGGAATATTATGATATAATTTGAATATCACTAAAGTCACTGAGCTATTTCATACAGAAAGGAAAGGTAATTTTTATGAAAACTACAATCTGGGGAAATATTCTTCCTGCCGTAACAATCGACCTTGAACAAGGCGAAAGCATTTATACCGAATCGGGCGGTATGACATGGATGTCGGACAAAGTAAAAATGGACACCAATATGAAAGGCGGATTTATGAAAGGTCTTGGACGTATGTTCAGCGGTGAGTCATTGTTTATGGCTACATACACCGCCGAGGCACCGAACCAATCTATCACAATCGCCTCATCTTTTCCCGGAGAAATCAAAGAACTTCACATTTCTTCCGACAAAGAATTTATTTGTCAAAAATCAGCTTTTTTGTGTGCCGAGCAAAGTGTTGAACTTTCAACATATATAACAAGCGGCATAAAGAAAGGCTTGTTCGGCGGTGAAGGCTTTGTACTTCAAAAGCTTTCCGGAAACGGTACTGCTTTCATTGAGCTTGACGGTTCAGTTAAAGAAATCGACCTTGCTGCAGGCGAAAAACTTAAAGTCGATACAGGCAGTGTTGCGATTTTTGAATCAACCGTCAAATATGACGTTGAAACAGTAAAGGGCTTTAAAAATATGTTGTTCGGCGGTGAAGGACTGTTCCTTACAACTCTTACCGGTCCGGGTAAGGTATATTTGCAAACAATGAATATGGCTGAATTTGCAAATAAAATTATCCCGTATCTTCCGACACCGTCATCAAAATAGCAAATAGGAATTATAACTAAAGAAGTGGCAAAAATATTTTGCCACTTCTTATTTTTTATCTGGTTAAATAATTATAAATCATAATTATACTTTCCGCTCTTGTCATTTCACGGTTTGGATTGAAATTACCGTTACCGTCACCGCTTAAAACGCCCATAGCCGAAAGCAATGCGATATACCCCTTATTTTCCGTAACATCATTGAACGGTGTAACGTAAATATCGTTATATTTCGCGTAATTTTCAGCACCGATTGCACGAATCATATACACAGCAGCCTCCTCACGAGTTACTTCCGCATCATCATCGCGTTCATCTTCTGAAATAATACTGTTTTGTGTTGAATTTCTGTACACCCAATTTGCCTGTTCCAAATTATTTTTCAATACGATTATATCGTTACCGTTTATGCTCATCAAAAGTGCAAGAAAATCCTTTTGAGTAATCTTTTCGTCAGGCTTAAATTCGCCGCCCTCAAAACCTATTCCGTAATAAGCAAGCTCTTTGATATACTTTTCGGCATAGTGACCGTCTATATCCGAATATTCAAGTTTACTGCTTGCATCCTCCGTAATTTCTTTGTTTTGATAGTCAACAAACTTACCTGTAAACGGATTGATATTTTCTGTATCTATTGTGTATACAGGGATAATCTCTCTTGTGTTGTCAGTATAATTCTGCATATATACAATGCTGTAATCCTTTGCGTCAAATAAAATCTTTTCAGCGTCTTCCTTGCTCATTGCATTTTCGATTGACGGAAATTCGGTGTCGGTATAATTCATACTGAAATTAGTAAGTACACCGTTGTTTGTTGTTACGTTGGCATAGTCGCCTGTTACCTTAATACCGTTTACATATCTGACATACAGATGCGAATTTTCATCATATTTGTATTCTTTTGCCTTATCGCCCGCAAGTGTCTTTAAAGCCGAATCATCATTATTTTTTTCCTTACTGTCATCTTCTCCCCAACGTGAATAATACTTTATTTCGCCTGTTTTAGCATCAACAGACGTATATATGTTACACTTGTCATTTGACATTGATACAGAATACGTATATTCATCGTCATAATTTTTATATAAAGAAATGCTGTCTGTATTTATATTCTTAGGGATTGACAAAAGCTTGTTCGACTTTAATTTATTTTCCAAAGCGGTTCTTGAAATAAGTCCGTCTATATTGTCAAGCTCTTTTATTTCCTGTTCGGTAAGTCCGCCGTCTGCTGCTGCATCATTTGCACTTTCAGATTTGTTGCCGATGAAATATCTGTAATTTGTAACATCAACCGCATCACCCGTAAGTGCATTAATGTATTTATCGTAGTCGTATTCCTGTGTGTATACAGGATAAGCTACCACGTTACCGTCCTCGTCAACATATGTACGATAAACCAACTCAAGTCCGAGTTTATCACTGTACGCTTTTTTTGCCTCATCAACGCTTATCGCATTATTGATTGACGGAAAATCCGCTTGTATATAGCCCAAATCAAAACCCATTACATATCCGTCTGTACCGTCAATATTAACCGAGCCGTTTCCGTTCGTGAACAATACACCGTTTACATACGTTTTAATATAGAATGTATATCCGTTACCAAAAATACTGCCGTTGCTTCCATAAATTTTTATTTCATACGGAAAATCGGGATTAATTTGTTTTAAGAAGTTTTCCGCCGTCTTTTTTGCATCACTTTCGCTAATTTTCGGTAAATTCGGTGTGTTATTTTTATCATCAGATTTAAAACCGTGAATTGAATAGTTGGTTATAACTCCGTCTGCCGTACAAGTTATATTAACACTCTTGTTTCCGTCTTTTTCATTCCATGTAAAGTTATAAACTTTTTCGCCGTACTGTTCCTCTGTTCTGCTCGAAAATTCACTGCACTCACTCGGAATTTCAACTCTCTGTTTAACGCTTTCCAATATTTTCTGCATATTCTCTCTTGCAGATGTTTCTGTTTGCTGTGTGGCTAACGTTTCAGCGGCTAAAACTGCCGGTGATACTGCCGATACAGTAAGAGCCAACGCTGACGCTACCGCTAATAATTTTTTCATAACTTTTTCCTCCTTTTTAAATTTATCGGATTATTTTTCCTTTCATATATAATACTTTTCAGCACGCCAAAAGGTTGCATTAAATTAAAAAAATTTTTATTTACACAAAAGGGTGTTGTTTTTAACACAACACCCTTTCAGACTGTCGACAAATTATCCGGAACGTGCAAGATATGATTTTTATATTTTAAAATTTACCGCTGGCACCGCCGCCGCCGAAACTTCCGCCGCCGCCGGAGAATCCGCCTCCTCCGCTGCTGCTTCCGCCTGAAAAACCACCGCCATAGTAACCGCCGCCGCTATGATAGCCGCCACGTCCGCCACGTCCGCCACGTCCTTTGATATTAGTGATAAATACCACAATCGCTAAAACTATGAAAAACACTACATATGTCATTATTTCAACCATACGGTCATCATCTTCTTCATCGGGTGTCGGTTCTTCAAGTTCTCCGATTACCGAATCATAAATCTGCTTAATACCCTCGCTGTAATCACCTGCCGACAAAGAATCTGTTGCATTTCTGATAAATCGACCGCACTTACCGTCATTTAAAACGCCCTCAAGTCCGTAGCCGACTTCGATACGAATGTCACGACTATCCATAACAAGGAGAATAAGAACTCCGTTATCCGCGTCTTTATCGCCAATTCCCCATTTTCTCGCCGTTTCAATCGAAAAGTCTTCAAGGTCGTTTCCGTCTATACTTTCCATTGTCAAAACAACAACTTGCGGTCCGCCGTTAGCATTGTACGCCTTACCTTTTTCAAATATATAATCCTCTGTTTCACTGTCAATAACATTCGCATAGTCATTTATAAAAAATCTATCCGTATGATTCGGTATATCAACCTTCGCAAACGCACAAATATTTATAAATAAAACAAATATTGCGAAAATTAATGCCGCGAAACGTATCTTCCCCCTACTCATATCAATCAAAACTTACAGAAGGAGCAGATTGTGCCGCACTATCTGCCTCAAACTGTTGTTTCTTTTCAAAACCAAGCATATTTGCAAATATGTTTGTAGGGAATGAACGTATTTTTACGTTATATTTTTGAACGGCGTCATTATAATCCTTTCTTGCAACACCTATGCGATTTTCCGTACCTGCAAGTTCATCTTGAAGTGACAAGAAGTTTTCGTTTGACTTTAATTCCGGATATGATTCCGAAATTGCAATCAATCTGCTAAGTGCCGATGAAAGTTCTTCATTTGCCTCACTTGCCTCCTCAACTGTTCCCGCACCGGCAAGTTTTGCACGAGCGTCAGAAACGGCAGTAAACACTTCTGTTTCGTGTGCCGCATATCCCTTTACCGTATTAACAAGGTTCGGTACAAGATCCATACGTCTTTGAAGTTGAACCTGTATATCGGAATATGCCGTGTTGGTCGATTCTTCTAAACTTATAAGTCCGTTGTAACTTCCTATAATGCTTATCGCTATAATTACGATTACCGCTATTATAACACCGATAATTACACCTTTTTTCTTCATATTTTCTCCTCTTTTCTATAGATAATCTGTATATATTATACACTTACATTTTAACCTATGTGTCTATAAATGTCAACAAAAAAAGCAGACAAAACCATAAGGATTTTGTCTGCTTTTAAATTCTTAATACACTGTAATTAAAATTACTTAGAAAGGTTAGCCTTTAACTTAGCAAGTTCGTCAGCCATTTCCTTCGGAAGTTTATCTCCGAACTGTGCAAAATATTCTTCGATATTTGCAATGTCTTCAAGCCATACCTTCTTATCGATTGTAAGAAGACCCTTAATATCAACATTTTCGTCTTCAAGACCTGTTAGGTCGATATCTTCAGGCTTTGGTAGGTAACCGATTTCGCTTTCAACGGCATCAACCTTACCTGCACATCTGTTAAGAATCCAAAGAAGTACACGCATATTGTCACCGAAACCAGGCCACATGAAGTGTCCTTCGTCATCTTTTCTGAACCAGTTAACGTGGAAGATTTTCGGAGCTTTATCGCCAAGCTTCTTACCCATTTCAAGCCAGTGACCCCAGTAAGTAGCCATATTGTAGCCTACGAACGGTTTCATAGCCATTGGGTCACGTCTAACAACACCTACTGCACCTGCAGCTGCTGCTGTTGTTTCTGATGCCATTGTAGCACCAACGAATGTACCGTGCTGCCAATCTCTTGATTGATATACAAGCGGAGCACACTTAGCACGTCTGCCACCGAATACAATAGCCTCTACAGGAACGCCCTGTGGGTTTTCGAATTCAGATGAGATACATGGGCAGTTGATAGCCGGAGCTGTAAATCTTGAGTTAGGGTGAGCAAGATTGTTACCTGCTGCAGAGTATTCAGGACCGTTAACCTTTGAACCCTTCCATTCTGTTGCATCAACAGGAGGATTCTTGTCAAGACCTTCCCACCAAACTGTATTGTCTGCATTGTTAAGAGCAACGTTTGTGAAGATTGTGTTCTTCTTTGTTGATTCAAGAGCATTGAAGTTTGTCTTTACTGATGTACCAGGAGCAACACCGAAGAAACCTGCTTCAGGGTTGATAGCATATAGTCTGCCGTCAGGACCGATGTTTAGCCATGAAATATCATCGCCGACTGTCCATACTTTGTAACCTTTGTTCTTTAGGTATTCCGGTGGAATAAGCATTGCAAGATTTGTCTTACCGCAAGCTGATGGGAATGCAGCACAGATATACTTAACTTCGCCTTGAGGATTTTCAAGACCAAGAATTAGCATATGCTCAGCCATCCAACCTTGGTTCTTACCAAGATATGATGCAATTCTTAGAGCGAAACACTTCTTACCAAGAAGAACGTTACCGCCGTAAGCCGAGTTGATTGACCAAATTGTGTTATCCTGTGGGAATTGAACGATGTATCTGTCATCAGGATTTACGTCTTTCTTAGCGTGTAGACACTTGATGAATTCAGCGTTTTCGTCATTTCCAAGCTGATCAAGAACCTTTTGACCGATTCTTGTCATAATAGCCATATTAAGTACAACATAGATACTGTCTGAAAGCTCGATACCGATCTTTGAGAAAGGTGAACCTATAGGGCCCATTGAATAAGGGATAACGTACATTGTTCTGCCCTTCATTGAACCTGTATATAGTTTCTTTAGCTTTGCATACATTTCGTCAGGAGCCATCCAGTTATTGATTGGGCCGGCTTCTTCTTCTGTAGGAGTACAGATAAATGTTCTGTCTTCCACACGAGCTACGTCGTTTTCAGCTGTTCTGTGATAGTAACATCCAGGAAGCTTTTCTTGATTTAGTTTAATCATTTCACCTGTTGCAACAGCCTCTGCTCTTAGAGCCTCAAGCTGTTCTTCACTTCCGTCAATCCAAACAACATTGTCAGGTTGACACATAGCTTTCATTTCTTCAAGCCATGCAAGAACTGTCTTGTTTTCTGTCATGGTAAAAATCCTCCAATACATTTTTTAATTTTATACAGTGTTATTTTGTAACATTGTTTTCTATTTTACTGACGAATGTATTATAACATATTTTTTGTTTTTTTTAAAGAATTTATAATGATTTTTTTATTTTTTTATCATTTACTATCAGAAATACGTTACTTTTTCGCTAAAAATGTGACGTTTTGCACAAATAAATAATAACCTTTTTGAATTTGCATAATACAACTTTCGTTTTTGTCCTTGAAAGGTATTATTTTAAGTGTTATAATAATTATATATTTATCCTTGAAAGGCAGATTTATTACTTATGAAAGAACAAATTTATACAATACCGGTAAATGAAGTTTACGATACAGACTGTGAATGTCCGCTTTGTGAACTTGAGAAAAAACTCGAAAAAGAAACGCTCGACTATGCACTCGGTGCGGCAATGATGGAGCCTGAATTTCGTATAGAATCAAACGAAAAAGGCTTTTGCAACCATCATTATTCAATGCTTTTCGGTATGTCAAACAAACTTGCATTGTCGCTTGTGCTTGACACACATTTAGAGGAAATACTCAAAAAACTCGATTCGCTGAAGAAATCCGCGTCAGCTTTAAAAAATCAAAAAGGCGGTCTTTTTAAGAAAACAGGCTCGGCTGATTTTTCAAAAGTGCTTTCCGAAAAGCTTGACAGTATATCGGACGGCTGTGTTGTATGTGACAAAATCAATCACACTATGGAAAGATATGCCGATGTGCTTTTGTATATGTGGGCAAATGACGAAAAGTTTAAAGAAAAATTCAATAAATCAAATGGTGTATGTTTAAAGCATATGAAATTGCTTGTTGATACAGTGCCGAAATCATTAAAAGACTCACAAGCCGCCCAATTCCTTGCCTGCCTGTTTGAAAAGCAAGAGGCTGAACTTTCAAGAATACAAGAGGATATACATAAATTCACACTAAAATTCGACTATCGTAACAAAGATATGGATTGGGGTACCGCACAAGACGCACCAATCAGAACAATCGACAAAATTTCAGCTTTTATCAATAATGACTACGAAGAAAAACAAAAGTGAGGCTATTATGATGTGACCCCCGAAAGTTAGACTTTTTATAGCGTAGTAGTTTTAACGACTGCTACGCTATTTTTATG